>Ga0247782_1000095_pt1 | contig 121325 bp, 84 predicted proteins | sample UWRJL019104C5_FD_179928 | JGI IMG/M metagenome (GOLD analysis project Ga0247782, IMG submission 179928) | Plant litter microbial communities from Arlington Agricultural Research Station in Wisconsin, United States - UWRJ-L019-104C-5 | ecosystem: Environmental > Terrestrial > Plant litter >... | reverse complement strand
AAAAAAATGCCACATGGTACCATCATCAATCTCTGGCAACCGGCCAACTATCTATCTACCTATCACCGCTTCATGTAACAATAGCAACAAAAACCGAACGTCGTCCGTCCGACGCTCCACCTCGTCATACTCGAGGTTCAGGTAGAAGACTACCTTAGGTACTTTACCTCCTTAAGCCAACCTATCTATCTAAATGAAGCCTTATTAAAAAAAGGAGGTAATACATCTGTAACCGAATTTCGGTTTCAAACAGTCTGAAGTAAGTAGTACTACAACATACCACGACAGCGTGATACATAGATGTATATGCTGTAGGTACCATCTATTAGTCAATCTCTAGATGCAATCTTGTTTCTTCGTTTTTTTTCCTCCTTATATACTGATTGAGACGAATGAAATGAATCATCTTTTCCTCTTTTAGTTTCAAAACGCTCTTTCTACATACTTACTTACTGACTGACTGACTCCTTCCCTGCTTTGCGGCCGCGACTCTAAACACGTCGGTCGTGACTCGTGAGCCATAAGTCGTAACACTAGCACTATATAATATACTTACCTACTAGTTCAGCAGTTCTACCCTATCCTATTCCACGAGCTCATTGCTGGCTGTGTAACGCACGCACACACAGGCAGGTAGGCCTTAACACAGATAAGTACAGTATGATGATAAGTATACGGCGATGCTGCCAGCTGGGCCAGGCATTCACCAGCGCTTAGGTAGTGTCTACCGTACCTCCATGTCATCTGCTCTCGCGAGCTCAGAGAACAAGCAAACTTGTATATCAAAATGCATCAAGAGTATCTATCGGCTTCAGCACCAGCGTCGTCTTTCCTTCAAGTCACTTAACTAACCCAAATATGTCGCTGCTATTTATATATAAGAAAGTATATGTATATGGCAAACATTCCGCACGCCAGCAGACCGGAGCGCTAAGGAATCATGCAACATTCCGTTCCGAGGGCGGGACGTTGCAGGCTTGCAGCACGCTGTCCCTTCTATTGCGGAGCAAAGACCCACGCACGCACGCACTCATGCACTCTCAACCCAAACCCAGCAAACTAACCTGACCTAGTTCCCCCTCCATTCGCGCCGCATCTTTGATTCGGAGCGTCTACCAAGTTAACTAACATGAAGTTATTACGCTACGCTTTGTGTTTTGAAGGGTACCTACCTAGGTTTGGGCACACGGCGATATATATTACTACATACCGGAGAAGGTCGTTATCTGTTATCCCTCAGTATCTATATTATAAACATGTAACCTACCTACTGTAGGTTACCTATCTACCCAAGGTTGGGTATTCTACGTAGTTACTCTTGTCGTATGTACTTGAATAGGCATATCCATGAGCAGCCAGAGCAGCCAGAGCAGTCTGCACTTTCACCCATCTGGAATGCTCAGTCACACATCATTTGAGTACTTAGCTAGGTAGGTAGGTTACGAATCCAGTAGACATGCACTATATAACAAACGCATCAAACAAACAATAAAACATGGGGGATGTTCCTATCAGTACAGCTCTCTTACTACGTACCGACCTACTCCGCCATACAAGCAACACGAATCAAGCAAAGAGCGTCACAAAACAATCACAACATCATAACGGTCGTCATCAATCTACTATCGAAGGTTGCTTTTTATTTCATTTTTTTCCTTTTTCTACATGCGTATACACGAGAACCTAACCAAGGCCGTTTCCCACCCCCATTTCCCCATGCCCGTTCCCTTCATTCCTTTCCCTACCAACCCATCCTGTTACCTTCATTCCTCGCAAGCAAGTAGATAGGTCGATGGCTTGGTTATAGCAAGAAAAACTGAAAAGAAAAAGAGATGAGGGCGTGAGCCAGTGACGCAAAGTCTGTTTTGAGTTTTGAACGATAAAGGTTGCTCCCGTCTTGTGTTCGTTATTAGACCGTTGCGCAACACCCAGGGAAAAACCCATACATCCGATGGTGTCTTTTTAGAGTAGTGGTGATAAAGGAAAGGTGAAAAAAAAAAAAGACGATGAGCCAACCCATGACCATGCACCCCCCTTTTTATACCCTTGGAAAAGGCTCTGATCCTTAATAGTAGTTTTTCTTTGTTTTTGAGAACTCCACACTCCAAGCTCACTTTTTCCCACGGCATCAGCTAAGGTTCCAAACATCCTGTACACATTATACAATAAAAACTGCCCCCATCCCAATTGTTTTGAGACATGTCTGAGGTCTCCAATTCTCATCAAGAGACGCTAGGACCCATTGACGCAGTGACAGTTACCAATCCTGAAACGAGACCGCAGCTGATGGCACCCAGATGGCCCAAGGCGGTAAAAGTTTCCGCTTTAGACCAAAAGGCAGCAGGCCCAGAGATGAGCAGCCACGTCGACGTGGCCGTGGCACAGTGAGCGCTCGTAAGCAGGAGATGGCTAAACGATATATGTAAATACTAAGGGTTATGAGGCAGTCTCAAGGGCCCTTCACCCTTGCAACTCCGATATGACGCGATATAAGTAGGTGGTAGATCATGTTGACTGTTCGACCGCACAGTAAATCCAAAATGCTTCATGAATGGCGTGCATGCAATAAAAATTATGTGGGTATCATAGAAATGGTAAGAGGAAATAGAAGGACGTTAATGCAATGTTGAACAGCAGTTGGGGCGGGTATGTATTTGAGGGATAGTGGTAGTCGTGGAGTCCCCTATAGCGGATTATGCTATATCGCAACGGCTGTATGATGGTTATGGCGGTCGCGCGAAATCCAACCGAAGAGGTCGGCTTTTGCACCGGCTTGGGTCGTTGGGGTTGGTGCTTCCACGGGGGTCCGCAACGTGGTTTCTCTTGGTTCAAGCAACAGACTCTTTCTGTAGTAACTGACTTGGACGTTACCTTGATCTAGCTCCTTCATGCGAATGATCTGGGCTTGGATCCATTCCTGCATCTCTGGGGTCTCGACAAGGCGGTATGGCAGCTGAAAGCGTTGCAGGTCGCCGATGATTTTCGCCGTTCGGCTATGCTTGTCAAAGTTGACTACCGTCATTCCTTGACCGTTTGGCCCAGTGCCTGGGAGCTGCTTCGTAGCTGGGTTCCCGATATCAACGAAGGTCAGGTCTGTGAGAAACATTCCCAGGAATGGGAGACAGGGCGGTACATGACCCTGAAGACGAGCCCGGAGCACCTTGTTGTTGTTTGATGGTTCGACAATGGCGTGTAGTGTTTTAAACATCTCCCGTCGCCTAGGACTTATCAAATCCCAAGTTTTCCGTAGACGGTTGATTACCGAGCTGTTAAGGCTGCAAATAATCGCCATCAGGCCATCGTAGTTGTTCAACTCGAGACACTGATGAGCTATCTTGATCCATTGCTTAATCATGGCTGCCCGCTTTTTCACTTCTGAATGCTGTAATATAGTGTCGGCGACTAAGTTAGAAAGGTCATTGGAAAAGCCGGACATAGCTTTGACATTGGGAGAGTCAACACCCCCCTTCTTCATCCACTGGGATCCTAGCAACTCCTCAGGCTTTATAGAGCAGAAGATGGACATCTGCTTCAAGGTGATTTGGCGCGCAAGCTCGAGAGAGTCGAAGTCGAGAATAGACGGTGAGCTACCACCCATCTTCCAGTTACTAAGAAGGTTGTGCTGGCTCTTGGAGAGAACAGAAGGAGGCAAGGCTGCGTCAGCAGGTACCGATGTGGCCGATAGAGTGTTGGACTTGCCCATCGGCGGAACCAGCCGTGACACCGTCTGATTCTCTGCAGAGGTTACGCGTTGTACTAGATCCGTAAGTCGCTGGCTGGCAGAAGGAAGCATGTATCCCAGCTTGAACTCGGCAAAATGAGCAATCAAGGGTAAAGCTTCACTGTCTGTTGACTCACGCCAGTGAGATTCCAGCCAACCCTTGAGAACGTTATATACACGCAAGCGGACAGGATTTGCGATGCTAGGAGACTCGCCGACATAGTCAAACCGCTCAATCAACACCTCAGCCAGTTCGGTTGGGGTACAAAATAAGCGGAAGGTAAGGTAAAAAGCAGATACAAACATCGCATCCGGCGTCGTTTCGTGCGTCGTGAGGCGCTCGACGAGTGCCGGCAGTGAACCTCCAATCACCTGGCCGTCCTTATTGAACATGAGCTCATGCGCAAATGTCTTCTCGAGTAGTTTCGATTCGACTTCTTCTACTTCCTCCGTCAGCGCCGAACTACCTGTGGCGCTAAGATCGGATAGAGAGGGCTGATTCCTGGGCTGAGCGCTATCGGGAGTGGTGGCGCGCGTAGATGTTTGGGAGATCACACTTGACTCTGAGTCGCGGCTGAGATACGAACTACTGGTTCCCGAGCTTGTTGCCGTCCCAGTATCTGACCTGAAAGATCCATGTAACTCAATCTCGTGTGATGCTTCCGTCATGGGGCTGTACGACTCGTCTGGAATCAGGGATGTGCTAAGTTTCGGTAGCGGTGGTAGCGAGGGCCTGCGCAATGCGCCCGCTGAAACGCGAGTAGAGGGTCCCTCGCCAGCTGCAGCAGATTGGGGCCGAGATAATGGCAAGGGGACCTCCGCCGGCCCCCGGATTTCGACCGTCGGGCTGGATGACGGAAGTTGGGGGAGTGGCTTATCTATTGATAGATGTACGGAAGAGGTGGCTGGCGAGGATGGTGACGTTCTGAGCTCGGCAATGCCGGTCTTCTCAGGGGTCCGGGGACGGCTTTCTGACGCTACCTCAAACACGCTGAGGTCAAGGCCTAAGTTTGTCTCGTGGATTTCGAACTCGAAATCACCAATCTTCTCAAGCACCCATTTTGTCCTTGCCACGCACTCGCCAGCTGTTTTAACACAGTGGATGGCCGCTTGCTGAAGAGCGTCGTCATGTGGCATGACAATGTGGTCTACCTCCACGTCACAGCTTCTCAAGATGTCTCGCGCGGATGAAACGAGGTCGCAGATATGGTCGAACATGGCCGCACGCGCTGATTCCAACGGCTCTGGGATGAGCGTATTATGATCACATACTACGTTGACCACTCCCCAAAGCGCTCCACCTGATGTTGTCGAGAGTCTGATGGCCAAGGCAAATTCTGTCCGGGAGAGCGACTGTAGACGAAGTCGGCCAATTAATGAGCTTAAGTGTGACAAAAAGACGTCATGGCACGAATTCAATTGTTCAGAGACCAGATTCTGGGGTTGTACAGACGGCGAATGACCGGCAAGAGATATCCTGTGTGTTATACTAGCGGAAAGTCGATTGGTTGCTTGCGGATTCCTCAGAGACAGTCGATTATCTTGTGCGTTTGCCGTTGATTGGGTGCATGGCAAACGCTGAGGGGTCAACTCATTCATCTGTGTCGTGTCCACCCACGAGTGTGTCGGAACCTCGTCCATATTCGTGCAGCAACCTGCGTTCTCTCGCTCCTCTACCCCTCGTCCAAAACTTGTTGTTTCTGCCGGTGGCGTTGGTGGCACAAACGACTCCTCCATCACGGTTGCCATTACCGTCACTGATGGCGCCCGAGAACGTCGGTCTTCTTCCAGCAGGTCCAGAAACCGGACGCCCCGAACCACCACCTTGAATGCTCTCAAAATCATTTCGTCGATGACATCGTTCACATCATCTGTATAATGAGCAGAAAACCTTAGCATGCCTTGTAACCGCTTTGCAGTTTTCACTAGCATAGATAGTTCGGATAGTAATCCTTTGCGACCACGTCGAAGTGCATCACTCCGTTGAATGGTGGGGGTTTCCCGCGTCAAGCAATGTGTACGCTCCTAGTAAATTTGTTTAGTTGGACGCGCATCTGACACTGGAATGATGTACTCACAAGAAGATAACGGACACCGGCGATGATGCCCTTCATAAATTCTTGGTTTTCGAAAATGTCCTGATCATCCGTGACCGTACTCCTAAGTAGGTCCCAAAAGTTCAGTAGGGCCTTCAACAGATTCCTCATCTCTTCCGGATCATATGCTTCACAATAGTTTGTCGGTAACCAACCCCTTGCACCTGTCGCTAATAAAGTCCCGTCTGCCCACCCATTGGTATGGATTGAATGCACTAGCACCACATCGCCTTCATCAAGTGGCAGAGTGATGGTGGTGTCCGACACCGTACACGCTGGCTGAAATGGGTAGAACGCTCGGAGAAAATTGTGAAATATCGGACGGGGCGGTGGAGGCTGAGGAACGAGCTCTTCCTGGGACTCATTCGGCGTTGAAGGCGGTGTTATCTGTGAATGTGAATAAACGCCTGTTGAAGAGTCCAAAGCCCCGCCATCCTGTGAGCTAGCGCTCAGAGAGTCTGAGCGATCTTTGCCGATGGCAAGAGGTGCGACCTGCAAGCTCGATCCTACAGGTTGTGTTTCCAGCATCATGATTGCTGTGAAAGGACGTCGTGAAGCACCATGGGGCTTGATACTGCTTATTGGCACCAGTGCGTAGCAGCTATGTTCCGCGACGTAAATAAGCGACTGACTTCCCAGCAGCCCAATTAATATAACTGAAGAACCCTAATCAAGCTCTTCTCGCCTCAAGTCCATCTACCGGGCTGGAGTTTGGTTTGCCCACAGGATTGGCAGGCGGTTCGTAAATACTGCAATCGATGAAGTTATTGGAAAAGCACAGAATAAACGCGAATTGATGTTGGTATTGCAGGGTATCTACACGTGCGATGATGGTTAGTCTCCTGGATCATGGGAAAAGCCCGTCTTGTTTGTTTAGCTATGCTAGTCGCGAATTGTGCAAGTTGGAATGAAGGGAGACGTGCGTTGCTGATCCGGGCCTGGGACGAAAAGCCAGTCAAAAACGTCGGGAATGTCCCCTGGGGCTTTACTGCTTTACGTCGACCGGCCCAACCCAGTTGCAGAAGATAATGGAAAGGCACATCAGAGTAGGCATGACTATGAAACCCCCTTCGCAAAGAATTCGTCGCGTGCTACAGTAGGGGTGATCCATGATCCGTGTTGCCATACCCGTTGAAGGGAGGTGGGATGAGTAAGGTCAAGTGGTTCGCGGAAACATAGCAGCAAAAAGCCGGAAAAGTAAATAGCATACCTCTCGTGCGTCTCGTGTAGCTACCCGTCGATATCAAGGCGGACGTCGATGAAAATAGAAGCTCGACCGATTCCCCTTCTCTCCTCCTGCCTCGTAGTCGACTACCTCTTTCCGTCCGTACGGTTTCGAACAAAAATAAACTGCTCCTCTCGACGTAGGTACTTGTAAGTTGTGATTATGGATTATGGCCTGTGGTTTGTCTTAGATCCTTAGATTTGGATCTTAAGAGGTATAGGTACGTACGAGGAAAGACGGGAGTAGAAACGATAATAAGAAGAACAACCAGGTGTAGGTACGACCGGGACTGGCCCTGCCTCGTCAACCCCTTGTTGTTTCCCTGGTTTAGTCCTGTCGTCTAATCTAGTCGGCTCACGTCTCCGAGAAGCAAAAGCGACGGTCGTAAGGTATCCTATACCCTGCTCCGACGCCCCTGCCGCACCTACCGTACCTTACTACCAAGCCGTATAAAGTAAAGTACGTTCCCCACCGCATAACCCCTGACTGCTGCACAGTTGCAGACTGTGTTACATCCTTGTTGATGCGCTAATACCTTATGGGTATACTCGGGTTTTAGTCACCTAACTCCAATAAGACTGGAGTTATGTCTAGTTCCCAACTGTAGATTGAATAGGGTATAGTGGGTGTGCTTCCCCTGTCAAGTACTCCACTCGTGGCATTTTCTTGGAATAAGCTACTGTCCTGGTAGCTAGAGCTTGCAATGTAGCTTGACCCAGTATTTCCAATGAAAAGGCGTTCCAAGTTCTCAACGTCCTTTCCAGAGGAAGGTACCCAGGTAGAACTTACAAAGCAATAATTAGTCCGTGTCTTGGTTCAGTCAAAATCCTCGCGATTTGTCAGTCTGGTAGGTATTATCACATTAGCTTTTATAGTAGGTATAGGGTAAGGACACAATGATCCCCCACGACGGTAGCAATCACTTCTCCTAATGCTACAGAAAGAGAGAGGTGTTCGGCATAGTCCCAGGCTATGGTGTAAGACCAGAGTAAGACACGGGGAAGTCGTGTGTGCATATCCCAGCTACGTAGGTGGTAGGTATGCTGCGCCATGATGAGGGCAAAATTCCTAATCCAGACCCCTTCAGACGCGAGAAAGTCGATTCTCTCCAAATCGCCCCTCTCGAATATCGACATTGTCTTTCTTTTTAAAAAGCCCCCCAAGGCGCGCGACCAATCGGCCGGCCTGGCAACGTCCTGATTGAAATCGTGGATTTTCTCTGCTCGGCATTGGACACAACCAGACCGTGATTTCTATGCACCCATGCCTGACCGGTCGCCTAGACTACATAGGTACAGTACCTAGATAACCGACAGAGCAGGGAGGAATAAAGAGACTCGAGATTGTCGGGTGGCCGTTCCACTCTGTGTTGCGGTAGAAAATATGGAAATTTCATGTTTCCATGTGACGAAAAAAACGATGTGCTCGGTCGAGGGTCGAGGGTCGAGTTTTGTCACCACTTTATCGAGCATCAGCTAATCCGCATAATTTGCCTAACCTTAGCTAACAGTGGGACCCACTTGTGATAGAGCTTGGCCCAAGGTGCTACTAATAGAAAATGGTCAAGCGGTTGCTAAGGAGGAAGCTCACTATTTTGAGCAATACTTTCCGACCTCAACAGGGTCCTCGATAGCGTGGGTGGAAGGCAGAGAGGCGAGCACTACTCAAGCCTCCAGGGTCGTGGTAAAAAAATGGAGTCATGGCCCAGGTGTCTGCCCAGGGGTTGCCCTGCAGTTGTTGTGCAACGGGGGACGTCCCGGTCAATAGTAGCACGCTCGCTAATGGCCAAATCCAACAAGATCGGCACGGTATCACGCTATCTACTCTAGCTCAAGCTATGCTTCGGGCCCTTTGGCGTCAACCTCTCTTGACAGGTGCTTTTCCATCGAATGCATCCGCCTCATTCATCTAGAGCTACATATCGTCAGCAAATCAACTCCTCCGTCTTGCCCCATTCGCCGACCCTAGCAGCATCTCATCATCCATCGTGACATCCAGCTCTTCGGCAAGTTAATAGAGTCGCTGCCGAGACCAATCGCTTCGAATAGCTTCATGAACTTCCTGCGGCATCTTGCTTGACCTGTGCAGGAGTTCCCTGGAGTGCCGAAGGGAACATGTCTCTCAGTTGCACAAAAATGTTGCAAATATGCTAACCTAGCTTATTCTACTTTGCCATCGTGGTGGTGGGTGTCACCGCTCACCTGGGTCATGCAACAGACGAGTCTGGATTTCACAAGGATGCGTGGCAATGTTTTCAATGCCATTGGAACCATGGTCGTTCAATGTAGGTGAAGTCTTGTTGCGTTCTCTGGTCTGCTCTCGATAGATTTCCCTTACGCTGGCAAACTCATCTATCGAGACCAGAAGGCACGTCGAGAAGCTCGCGTAGTGAACACTGACAAGAGTCCCGGTTGAAATTTCCTCCCTTTTAACCATATCTCCTACTAGGATTACTTTATACGAGCCGAACCTGCCAACACAGAATCTATGGAGAGCACCTGGTAAGGTATTATTAGGATTCTCGTAACTGAGCGTGTCCAATGGGTTTCACTGCCACTCAAGTAATGTTTAATTGCCATTGTCCAACCAGTCCAACCAGGCCGAACAGACCAGCCATGTCAACTTCGGTACAGCATACTATGTACAGCAGTGTGGTATCTGGACAGAATTCCTATGGTTGAAACCTACGTTCTAGGCTGAAAAGGGACCACCCGGTTGTCACCCACACGACCACAATAACCCGGGTGCATCATTTCCCTATTTACATTCTTTTCAATGCCTAACTGGCATACTTTTACAGTAAACGTCGAAAATCTCTTCGTCTGCCCGGTAACAGCTAGCGGGATCCAAATCGGACTACGGCTACATGGACTTTAAGTCTACCTACCTGAGCCTGGGATCTAGTACCTCAGCCAGGACTCACCAGCATGTTAATGTCAGCTTTACAGTGGATTTCGCCGAAATATGTACTCGGTAGAGCTTCTGCTCAAAAGTTAAGAGTATTCACCTGCTCTAGATTTGTCTTCCTTGGCTCATTTCTACGTGCAGAACTTCACATCTCTTGACTGGACAGATGGGCTATGCAATGCAACCCGACCCCTCCCACGATGTCTCCAACAATAGCCACCCTGTTGTCCTGTGTTTTGCCGTCCCTGGCTGCCTTTATGATAGGGTTGCATTGCTACCGCTAGAGAGTGTACAGTCGCCAAACGTTCCGTAAGGCTATTGTGGAATTCCCCCATTTCGATGCTCTTATCCGAGTTGATCACTGGGGCCACTCAACGACCGATGGGTTGTGGAGACCTCTCTGAGTCTCTGGGCAATAAGCAACAAGAAATGCTTTTTGCATGTGTTCAATACTTCTCGCTAGCCGTTCGGGGCATTGGGCAATAAATCATTTTGCATCGGCCAAATACATTGTCTATCATCACGCTCATTTAACCCTCGTACATAGGTACCTACGGCATACTGGACGCACGAAGTAGGAAAGCACCTCTGTCAAGTCACATGAACACCATCCGAAAGCACCTATCTTCAGCTTTCCTCGACCTGCAGTAGATGAGTGCATAGGTTATCTCTTATCTGGTCAGCTACGAGGACGCAAGTGACGCTTTTGTACCATCCCAATCTCTCCATTAGGATCCTACATTCCGTATCAGGTACAAGCGAGCTTTGTGGCACAAAGGCCTCCGATCAAGCAATACTGCCTGTTAGACTGGAAGTTTTGACTAGATGGAGATTGTACACCGCTTTGCACAGCGCGATTGGGAAAAAGAACACAACGGCAACAACAAGAATTCATACTAAAAATGAACCAAGGCAAAAAAGAAAGCTCGTCCACACAGCTACGCAATTGACCAACAGGCGACGTTGCTTAAAATCTTACAACTCGGTACTGATTCGGCAATGCTGATCAGGCACGGACTGCACGGATTAACATATTAGTGCTATTTTGTATGTGGTCTAGTAGATGAGTGGGGAGCTTCCCCGTTCCAGGGACAAGATCCCAATGAAAAAGCCTTATGCAAGCCACTTGCATTTTCACCCGCCGAACTCGTTTGTGCTAGGATCCCTCCTCTACCACCCAAGCTCCCGCAGCCACCGCGGGGGGGGTCGGCATGTGGGCATGTGGGCACAGAAAATAATGGGCGATTTCTCTGTGTCATCACAGTCAGCAACATGGGTTTAATCGCTATCACAGAACCAGCCTCAAGCGGCGGGATTCAAAGACTACCTACATCCCTACGTAAGGGGAACTCGAAGGAATGGGGGTTAGCAAGCAAGCAATACATTTTTCCTCGGGACCTGAGGAAACGAAGATGCGGGGAATTGTATGAGTATGAACTATAGTACATCAGATAGCCGAGCCAGAATCCGGATGCGATACAGCATCTGCGTGGTAGCAATACGTATGATGATTCATTCATATGATGCTATGTAGCAAGACTGCTCAGCAACAACCGATACCGATTGACGCCACACTCTCCAGCGCGTAGGTGGTGGACCGCGACATGCAGGCCAGCTCTCTTTGCCACTCTATTTGGCAACGCCGGGAATGCCAAGAATGTCACGCTGCAGAATGTCACCGTTGTCACACTTACTCTTGGCAGGCCCTCGTTGATGGGATGCAAAGATCACAAGCTGATACTGGTGCTATACCTAGCTATAGCCGTTGGTGTTGCTGGTGCTGGTACTGCTGTTGCTGGTATTGCTGTTGCTATTGTGACATTTATATGCGGAAGCATCGCAAACTAGGCACCAAATAGTATCTGTGGTCATCCAACGGCAAGGCCAGGCGAACGCGGTCAAAGCCATGGCTATCATCATGCAAACACGGGTTTACCCCCCAGCACGCTTCCGTGACGCGATCTTGTTGTTTATCACTGCAAGCTGCTCACCGGCCTTAACTCGTATCAATTAGACATGTTTCTCTGAGATTGGCAGATTGGCATGCACAAGATTCCCTTGTATCCCCAGCAGTAAGTGCCCCTGGCTGCATGAACACAACCGAGATCGGCGACTTGATCTAGGAACCAGACGTTTTTGAGGGCATCGTCAAGCCTAGAATACAGCCTGGAATGGAGAATAAGCATGATTATTGCATTTCGCGTGGTCGAAAAAGAAAGCAGACAAGGAAAAGCTACGAGGCCTGTAAAGGTGTTGGTCCTTTTAGCTTACGCGGGTTATGCTGTATTCAGGGCTGCTCCGCCTTATGACGCCGCAGCGGAATGCTTCCGGGTCAGCTTACATCCAGTCAATGGGACCTATTGTGTATGGGTCTATGCAGCTGAAAGACAGAACGAAAGAAAGAAAAAAACCGCCGCGGCGCGGCCTTTCGTTGTCGCGCGGGCTAGCAAATATTTCCGAACCTAACCTGCAAAGCGAAAAGGAAAAAAATAAAAAATAAAAACGACACGACTGTCGGTTCAGGCACTTGGTTCTGAGGTAATACGTGTCGGGATGACTGTCCAGTCGGATATAAATCGAACGGCCACATCGAAGCACGACCGATTTGTGGCGCGGGACCGTTTCCAAAGGTCCCCAAGTGTCCCCAAGTGTCCCTGGCACTACTGCAATGCCAATATTACAAGCCGCAAGTGCTCTTCTGCTTATAGGCCCCAAGCGAGGCACCGCAGAAGATATCACCTCGTATATGTCACATATCACTCTACTGTAGCCTCGAAAGTAGAGCTGCATATCTGTTAGCTTTTTTTTCTTCCTGCTTCTGCCTTCCTGCTGCATACTACATACATACATACATACATACATACATACAGCAAGATATATCGGCTCAACCACAGGCCGACTAAACCGACAGCTTGGGTCCCGCTCACAAACTTGGCTCACAAAAAGACCAACGCTGCCGTTACGGTGGGACTTTGTAAAAACTTTTACAGTGGCGCTTTCCCGTCTGGAACCTTCGTGGGAAAGCTCCCTCTCTTTCGTTTTGTGCATCATAGAGTGACCCTTCCTCTGACAAGCGACCTGCTCTTGATCCTGTCTTTCTATAATTCTCCTGCCGCTTCGCTGTAGATAACACGCCTGGGCCACCGGCTAGGAATCTACACGTACTCACAAGCATATGTGCCGAGTAGCCTGACTGCACTCGGGGCCGTAGGGTAATAGAGAATGTTTCTGACCGGCGATTCTCAGGCATAGCTGATGTCATCATTTCAATAATCGCACGTTTGAGAGTAGCTCACCACCGGTATAGCCACGCAAGCCACCGATGACTCCAGAGCGACTCCAAGACGACAATTTTCCTGCTGTAGAGAGCAATCATCTTAAAAAAAAAAAAAAAAAGCTTCCCAAGTTAGAGGCGCATTAGGAAAGACGCCGTTGATGACGAAAGCAAGCCAGGATCATGGCGTACACTAGCCATCCAGCGAGTCTAAGCTTCCTACCCTTATCAAGACCACATGAGTACAATAGTACCTTATTGTACTGTGCACTGGTGAGTAACTACACGATCAAGGGCATTCATTTCCCTATACCCTCCAAGCCTTGCTACTTTTGTCGAGCCGCTTGTGGTCCGGTGTGAAGCTACTGTAAGTCAACTGCCGAGATAAATTAAACTGAAGACTTATTGCCGTTAAAGGTGAGTGTGTCAGGTTGTGCTGTACCGTACCGTCCGGGGCCGGTTTCTGTGCCGACTTATGCGTCAAGGTCTCCAAGCACCTGCGCAAGCGTTGTTTAGTTCAACCGTGTTTTCGGATTCGCACTGGTGCGTCACTTATGCAGCGAATAGAAGATCCTCTCCTCCAAAGCCCGGATCTCAGCTGTACCCAGCTAACAGCACCTTCACTAATGCTAGAAAGCAGAAGCGAATTGGTAAGTAAAGCAGTACCCAGTAGTAGCTATGTACATAATCACCAAGAAAATCCTGCGGAGGCCTTTATCCGTCCGGGTGCACATTTCCTAATGCCTACATAGCAGAATCCCTAGGTCAATAGCTAACAGCTGTGGGGTCAGTGCTCTATTTCTAATCACAGTTAGCCGCATATCCTACCAGTAGCTTCGAGTCTCAGCTACACTTTTTGAGCCCAGGACCCAAAAGCTCGTGAAGCGGTCTGAAAGAGGCGGTCCGGGAAGAATCATCCCTTCCGAGGAGCTATCTCCTTATGTGAAGTGTTATTGCCAGGAGTCGCCGACGGTGAACCATCGGACCTAACGATCAAAAGAGCCGCTCGATACGTCACGTAGCCTCTGTTGACCGCTACTGGTATTAATAACCCAACCTGCCCAGCCTTGCAGCAAGCATCTACGTACTAGTTAATAAGTAGGAATCGCATCGTATCTTAAATACAGTAGTGTTGGCGGGTCCGAGAAATTGCTTTCATGCAGAGCCTGATTATCTTTGTGACCCGGTGAGATGGGCTTGGGTCCAGCCACCTTAACCTAGCCTGTCAGAGGATTTTGGCTAGCAATGCGAACTGGTGGGTAGAGTTGCTCAGGGGTTGCACGGGGCATCAAGATCTCTTGAGAGATCAAGAGACCAGACTGGAGCCAACTCCTTGCTTCTTCGTCACATAATGAAAGATGAGGCAAATAAATCTACTGCGTATTTGGGTACGCACTTTGCCACTTTACACCTTTCATCCAATCCTCACCGTCGCCCGGGACGCTCACCGCTAACCAAACTGGTCCCTACACAGTACCTTAGGTGACCCCGAGGCTTAAATTCTATCTCTCCTTAGGTGCCTCGGGATTTATCTTCTTCGCCGCTTTACACCTTTTCTCCTGAGTGTCTTAAATCAGGTATGTGTTGGTCGGTTTAAGCTACGGTCACAAGTTTGGGTCCAGCAAAGACAAAAACTTCTGTTGCGAATGTAGAGCCAGATCTTTCTCCCGATCGAGGAAAAGAAGTTATTGCGGGTCTGCTGTGGCTCCGCTACTTACTATTTACACTCACGGTAAACAAGGGAGGTGTACGTTTTTGGCATTAGAGCCCCTTGCTCCCCGTCCTAATCTAGCCAAGGTGAACCGGAGAGAGAGAAAATATGTATCATTTTGTCTCTATTGGATTCTAATTTCTACCCAGCCTTGATACTATAGAGGAAATTAGCCAGACATTCGCCCCGTTAGGTGGCGCCATTTCTAGGGCTACCTGCCGGGTGGACCTTTTTGTTCTCTAGATTAAATGTGAGAAACACGCGGCAGACACGCGGGAAGGGAAGAGGGAGGTAGGTAGGTAGAGAAGGCAAAAGAACAAATGATCGACGAGCATATCTACCTAATCAACTTAGCACTTGTCTTTTCTTTCCCGTATGTAAAGCATATTTACCTATGGACCTACATCACAGCACACAGTACAACCATGCAACCTGAGTTTCAAAAACATATGAAACACACGTGGTGACATGCTATTTCCAGCCTTGTCTCAGATGCGGTGAAACCAGACGGATGGGTGTAGAAACGTGCGAATGAGCACCCGCAAGTTGTTGTGGAGGGATCTAGAGAGGAGGCAAGGAGTATGAAGTCGGCATAGCTGTATGTAGGTATGGAGAGGGCTGCATAAGGTGGTCGCAGCATCGTACGTGCATTTTTTCTTCTAATTCATTAACATGCACTACACAATGCATCCAGATCGTTGATCACCAGGTCTTCGGGTCGAGCTATGCGTAGCGCTTCTTCTGCACTTTCTGCATTCTGCATATGTACAGCAGGTACGTAGTTAACCTAGACTACTGCGCTTATTCATTCCCATACTCTCTCTCTCTCACCCGAATAACTCAGGCGAGATGTAGCAAGCATAGAAAATGTTACATACCGTGACATAATATATGCACATTAACGATATAACTAGGCAACTTGAATTTACATGGACAGCATGAAAAAGAGGCTGGAAGGGGAATTCTTGCCGTTTAAACTACTGGCCGACTGCCTTACGTTATTCTTTGTTATCCGAAGTAGGCACAATTACATGACTCGAGTTTTTAGTATCATTTTCTAAAGTAGCTCCAAAACTAGAGTAGATTAGTAGACACAGTATATACCTATTTATTACGCGGCCAAATAGTATACTTAGCACAGTAGACACTCCGATGCTAGTACATAGATTTGCAATTACCTAGACTACGGAACACACCTAACAGACAACATGCTTCGGCGACATGGAAATCGCCGATCACAATGATGAAATTGCTAACCGTAGTGTACGAGACCAATTTTTCTGCTAATACATATTGTATATACATGCATACATCCCTAGCAAGCAAGTCGACTACTACTGGGGCGCATACACAAACGCTAGTTGGTCCATCTCATCGCCGTCCTGCCCCAGGAACCCTACGATGGCCCAGCCAGCCGGGGCCTCAAAAGTAGCGCAGTCGTTGGTCGCCGTGCCAGCCTCGAGGGTGCGACCGGCGCTCGTGGTCGCCTTTATGTAGAAGTTGCGCGTGTGGCCACTCTTCTGGCCCTGGCAGAGCTGGGCGCCGACCCAGGTCTCGCCACTACTTACATCGAGGGTCAGCGAGGAGACGCCGCCGCCGTCGCCACCGTGCGTGAACGCGGTCCCGTCCGCCAGCGTGATGCCGACGCTGTCGAGTCTGCTGCCGCCCCTAAATGTTAGAGTCGCAGTCTTTGGTGGTGAAGAACTGAAAGCCAACGCCGGCATGTCGCTGAACCAGGTGCCGGACGCACCGCCCCAGAACTTGGACTGCCGCAGCGACGCGCCGGCCGTCCACGAGAAGTTGGCGGTGATGGGGTTGTGGTCGGACAGGATGCTGCCGTCGGGCTGGAGGAACTTCGAGCTCTCGTACGCGAAATAAGTAGCCTGGAGATCGAGCAGCGGGCTTCCCCTGTAAAGGATCTTGTCCAGCGTCTCGCACGTGGTGTCGGCAGCGGGGTTCCCGCACGGGGGGACGGTATCGCTATCGCTGGGCGTGGGCACCACCCCGCCGCGGATCAGCTCCACCCAGGTGTCCGTGAGCCCGTTCTGGGTGCTGAAGATGGGGATGACGTCCCCCTCGCGCGTGTACCGACTGTTCGTGTCGCCGAAGACCAGGACAGCGTTGCCGATACTCCAGACGTCGATGTAGTCGGCTACCTGCTGGATGTTGGAGGCGCGTGCTTCCTTGTCGCCGTCCTTGGACCCGGCGTCCGTGTGCACGTTGTACGCGTCCACGTACACGCCCTCGGCTATCTCGACGCGCATGAAGGTGAACCCTTTGGGCGTGAAGCAGTCGGCGTCAGAGGCGTTACTGCACTCGTCCCACGTCACGCGCGTGAAGTCCGCCCAGTCGAAATTAGATAGCGTATTCAACCCTGAGCCGAACGGCACGCCCCCTGACGTGGCGGTGCGGTAGGGGTGTGTGTCCGTCTTGTAGATGTACGCATGGTAGTTGAAGTCCTGCGTAATATAAGTATAGACCCCTATAATAATAATAAAAAGGCAACTGTTTTGGGTTCAGTGTGCATAATAGTCCCGCTGGGATGGAGACGAGGGTAGGGTAGGGTAAAGGCAGGGTTGGGTGTCAAGGGTAGGTAGATAGGTATGTGAGTCCAGTCCAGCAACCAACATACCTCTTGGGCATGGATGAGGTCATATCCGTACTCTCCAAACTTGGTCCCTATGAGCTCTGAATTTGTCGTCTTCTTCCCCGGTACGCCGTTGTTATTCAGGATCGCTGGGAGCCCGGCCACGTTCATGCTCAGGACGTTAAAGGATCCGCTCGTCACAGCTGCTGCTGCTCGGGCTCCTCCTGCTGACGCGCCCAACAAGAGCAGGGCCCCGAGAGAGTCGCTCACCTTCGTCTTCATTGTGACAACGCTAAGAGACAAGTTTCCTACTATAACGTGGTTTGGAGAGATTACGATTGACACTTATTTCAAGACTTCCCTCAATCTCTCACCATGCCATCTGTCCGTCTAGGTAGATTTTCACAATGAGAATGGATATTCAGCGTATTTGTACAGATGTATTAGTAGGCTTAACCTCATCCTGGAGCTCACCGGACTCCGACAATCCCATTCGCGGTTAGGGCCGCGGTTCAAAAGCAGGGCAACTGGGTAACAAAGCAACTTGTTTTGTACATAGGAACTATGTCATCAGTTTGCCTACCTACATATGCTGTGCATACATGCGCGCACGTCCTTGCTAGTTCGTTCAGCTGTAGCCTTCTTTGCTTGGCTTGGCCTATCCATCGGAGATGAAATCCCAATCTTAGTAGTGAATGCTACAGCTAACCCTAGAGCAAGACACACTGCCTGGCGGGCTGAGCTGGCCACGCATCGGTTTCCATTTCCTGAATGGGTCCCCAGCAGTGTGGAGATTTGGATCCTACAAAACATCAATTCTCTCTAAAAATATGGTTAGAAAGGACGGCACTTTGCTATGGGATTCGGGCTGGAAGGACAGTGTGCAATATGGTCGGTCGACTAGGTATTGAACCTAATCATGTAAGAGGGTGACGTGCATTCAAAAGAGTTAAGGCAGGAAACTAGCTACCTACAGTATATCTGGGGTAGGTATGAGTATCAGCGTCAGATTAACTAGTCAACAGCAAGCATGCGGAACACTGCCAAGTTTGTGGGGAAACAGCTGTGCGTAGAGTATAGAGGCCGAAGCCCGCCTTCCAGGCCTCAGTGCAATGCCAGTCAGTAGACACACCGGTCTGCTGACTATATCATCGCCGGCTTTCCGACCTCACTCTTGCTCACGACGGATATGCTGCCGCCCGCCGGTTGTGTCAATCCAAATCCATGAAGAATCATTCGACATTCTATAGCTGAGTAATGAGCCGAAAATTGACACACGATATTCCACCTGCATAGGACTTCAGACGGCGTCTGTTTCATGAGAAAATCGACATAGTCCACGTGCCACGTGCCATTACTTACATAACTTACATATGTACGTACAAAAATAGACTCGAGCTACCGGCTTTCCTTCCGCGAATGCAAGTAAGATAGGTAGATTCCTACAACATGCGTGTGTCTCGCAAGGAAGATCATATTAAGTGACTAGCGATAGATAAGTGATCTTTCTGGCATACAAGACTCGACTTATAACTATTCCCTATATGCGTGCCTATATCACTCCCATTGTCCCGGCCGCTAGAAACACGGAACACGGAATTTGAAACATTTGCTTCTCGAATCATGGCCTCGTGAAACTTAGGCCGAAGTTGTATGATTTTCCTATCGTATGTTTAGAACCGGTGATTGCGCTAGGTAGGGTAGAAAACTTGCAGGTTTAAGACACATACGAATCATGGTGAGGAAACTAAAGGCTTGATCATATTCAACAGTCGTGAGGCATAAACGTGATGATGTAGTCTTAACTATGTGCATGCATACGTTGATCGAATCCAGTCCGCTTTGTACGCCATCATCATATCGCCCACCGCCCAAGTCTTAAAATGCGTTTCGTTTTCCATGCTGCGCGTCGATCCTCAAAACCCGGAATCTAGCCTACCCAACCTATCCCTCGTGAAGTAATAACAGTCATGATAATACTAATAACGACGGCCGGTATAGTAAGACACCAGTGAAACCATGTAAACGTTGACCAAAGGGGGAAAGAGATGATGTTATATGATGATATGATATGATACTATAAACTTATAATAACCAGGGAATTGTTCGAAGATTATGTATGATTATCAGTAGTACTAGACATATACATATGCATGGCATAGCCACCTCTCGTCATCTGACTTCTCTATTCTTTCCTACCGTCTCTCTTAACTATAGGGTAGGTATTATGGCATGAATGTGACGAAGGCTAGAAAGCCCCTATCACGCTGTGACTGTCGAAGGTCTCTATCATCACGATTTATGCTCCCAGGATTGCAATGCTTACTTACGTGGTGCTTACTTACCAAGTAGGAATGTGTAGTCTAGGCAGACTGAGCACATCCGTATATGGATTTACTTGCATGCTCGCGACCCAGTCGTACCAGCGTTATGGGTAATACCCAGGGTAGATGTTATGTGAGTGATGCCGTGTAAGCAACTAATCTACATAGCGGTCCACGATAGTCTTAGGCGTGTATACATAGTACCTAGTTCGCCCAGGCTTGGGCTCCTTCATAAGAAGATCAGACCAGCACCCCTACCCCGCGTGTTTTCCTCCCCTGCATCCTCTGTCCTGTAAGATCGCCACTTACACATATGGCTTGGCAACGCGCAAGCAAATACGTGCATAGTACAGTATGTTGTTGGTGATTGATTGAAGGAGTTGAGCCTCTCCCTCTAGACAAGACTAGACTAGACTGGACTGAGGTTAGAGTCTAATTGCCCTTGTCAAGGGAGATATCAATTGGTATTCCTACTTACTAGGTATACGAATCACTAGACTAGGTCTTGCTAGTTGGTATGTAAATAGCATTGACAAGAAGCAGTTGGTGCCGCAATCCTCCTACAACAACTAGGTTAAGTAGGTCGGTTAGTTGATCTGACCGACTCACCTGCGCAATCACCAACACACGGATAGACGTAATAGCAATAGAAACGAAAATAGCTATTATCCCATTCCCCTCGGGGGGCAGAGACGGCTCATTCTTCCGTCTCGCCTCGTATTGCCAACTAATATAATCCAACACTTTATACTTAATTGCCTAGGTGGCAGGTAGTTACAACAATAAACAGGTCAACTCGGTTAAGTAAGGAAAATGACTGTCTGTCTATCGATATGGTATAATTGATGTCTATATTATACCTACTTACATACTACTATTTTCTGCTATAGGCAGGGACCTTCTTGTCGGGCCGTCTTTACAGTAACATGGCAATTTCGCGTCGAAGGAACAACAATTCGCAATAGATATTTGCGAATTAGGAAAAACAAATTTACCTACTAGGTTAGGTACGCCCTTTTTAATTGTAGGGAAAATACCAAAAGTGAATACCACCCAGCCCTGGAGTACCCGATTGCGATCCGGTCGCACGACGGTTGACCCCTTCACATTCTTTCGTCCGTGCGTTCTTCTTCTTCCTCTTTTCTTATTCCTTTACCTGCTATACCCCAGGTAAGTATGTTGTAGTACCGTGGCATAGAACCCCCCCCTGCATTCACATTGCCGGGGAATACTTGCTAAGATAGAATTATTCTATTGATTCTAACGGTTGCGTTCCGAACGTTACCATACCTGTCCGATGTATGTGTATGTCTGTTGTCCGTGCCTGCATAAATGTATTGTATATATGTATGTATGTAGTAAAGTAGGCTGGACAGGTAGGGTCGGTACATTTGCCACTTATAATCAATATGTAGGTACGTATGCGACTGCAACGGTTCGTTCCCAGGGATCAGGGTAGTACTATGCAGGTATCAACGCTCATGATGGGACAGGGACGGCACAGTTGAGTATGGATGCATGGGTGCATGTATGTACCTACGTTACCTTACCCCTGCATTCTGACGTGCCCTTCACCCTCCTTCAACTCCCCTTGTCGCGCGTCCGCTCGCTCATTCGTCCGCTCCAGGGATGTGCGCGTTGCCGGAAAAGGACACACACCTACAGATCTATATGAGCTTGTACAGTAACGAAGACCCTAACCTAACGTTAGAGCTCTTTTTCTCTGTTCTTCTTCTAACGGTCAAACCCATGTCTTGGATGTACCTTCTTTTCCCTAACGGCATACTTAATACGGGTGAAAGAGCTAGGTAGGTGGTCTAGATAGGCGAATGTGTATTTGGTGTTTCTGCTGGGTTGGTGATAGGAGTAGGTAGATAGAATAGAAGATGCGCTATGCATGCAGCTACCGTTCTCTTTCGCTGGTGTGCTATGAGACGCCCTAGTATGTAAACATAGCCGGAGTAAATCACATAGTTAGGCATTACAGGCGCTCGGAAACTAGTTGACTGGCATTATGCTGTATGTTGTGCATGAGTTACGATCCTTACACTAGATCGGGTTCTCAAGATTGAGGATTGGGTTGACCAAATCATCAATTCTCCTCAACGTGAGCGAAGTGCCCGAGCGAGACGGGTCATGGCTATCGATCAGAATTCCTATCAAATAAGGTTGTAAGCCTACGGCGGACATTGTTGAAAGCTAGCGCCTCGAACAAACACAATACCCTGTGACCCTTATGATCAACTTACATGACTTTAACTAGAAATACAGACGCGCCGCCCGCTCTTAAGAGGCCATTCATGCCTTCATGCTTAGGACGTTTACTCTTACAAATCCGCCTTACTGCTATATCTTTATAATTATGATAGACAAATGTCGCAAGTGAAACATCGTCAACCCTCAACCTTGAGAATGCAGTCATATCGACGAGCTCAAGCAACCCTTTATTTTAATCATATGTTTTGAAGCTAAACGTAAAATAGAACTCGCGCGTAACTAATTGGTAAAGCTAGTTATCTTCACTTCCTCAGAGACATCGAGAGCAAGGGGTCGTAGTGGACACCTAGTCAATGAGTGACTTACTAGTAGGTTTGAATTCCTCTCAGCTAAGACACAAGAAGCGCTCATAACAACTTGGCTGGCATATGTCTCAAACGTCATGCTAAGGAATGGCCAATAACTTATTGCAGATTCTCTGAGCGCTCACCACGGCGCCAGGCGATGATCGTATATGAACCTGTCGTCAACAGCATGAGATAGCCCTTTAGTAGCATGATGCATAGTTTCAAGTAGCGAGCTACGGTGACTGGATAATGTCATATAGTCTGTGATCGTTATCATATTGTTCGATACAAAGTATACACATATATACGCAAGGGATTTCTTTACCTCCGTACAATGCCTTGAAACCGTTTTTACATCCTTCCCAGTTGGTGGAAGTGCAGATTCCGGGTAGGTCAGAAGCATGAGTTAAAACTCATGGCTAGCTACCCCGTATTCCATCTCTTACACGCTGAGGCTTGAATCAAGATTATACTGATGGGGCCCGTCTGCTCATTGAGGTGATGCAAATTGGAAGACGCAGTGGGAAGTCTCGACAGTTTTACGCCAGTTGTCACCCACTTGTATCTTGAAGTGATTTCTCTTGTCGTATTCCTGTAATAGCTGCCAGCATATGTACTCCGAAGCTTCAGGCACCTAACACGACCTCCGAACGCCACGTATATACAATAAAAGCCACCCCTCCATCCCCCTTTCCCTTTCCCTCTCTAAAACCCCATCAGGAACTCCTTCCTGTTAGATCCCACCCTAGTTTGCCGCTGTCCAGAGAGCAGGGCCAGGGTAGGTATAGCTAGTGTAGTCCGTGTACAAGTTGAAGACGATACCGGGCTCACTATTCTTATAGAGGCTGGTGCCGACGACGCCGCTGGTGGGGGAGACGGTGCCGCTTCCGGAAACGCGCAGGTTGAGACACTGCGGGTAGTTCTGGGCGCCGCCGACGTTCTGGGCACCGTGCAGGGCGATGATCTCGTGGCGGACCACGTAGTCGCCCGCCTTCAGGTTCTTGGGGATCACGGTCGAGAGCGTGTAGTTGTTGGTCAGCATCTGGTCCGTCACCCACGTCTTGCCCGACACGATGCTCGACTGGCTGATCTTGCTCCACTTCAGGCTACCGGCGGATGCTAAATAACAGTCGAATGTCAGCCCGGTTGCATGCATGCAGTAAAAATGAATACGCAGGTAAGGCAGGACTTACTTCCATAAGGCGCAATATAATTGATCGCGGGTCCCTTGTGCGAGTCCGCCCAAGTGTTCCAGTAGAAGGTGACGGTGTCGCCAGCCTTGACGTTGATGAAGTTCTTGCCGACGGTGGCGGACTTGTGGCAGGCAATGTTGGACGTGCCGAAGCTGTTCGGGTCGACGAACCCGTTATCCTGGTTCAGCGAGTCCCAGCCTGCCGTGGCGGGTGCCTGACCAGCCGGGTAATAGTACCACACGGGATCCGATCCTGCCGTCCACACGCCATTGACCTTGACGCCTCTCACGAACCCGTGGGCTGAGACGAGCTGGGGCGCGATGGCGGCAACTGCCGCGAGGATGGCGGTGGGCTTCATGATTTAGACGTTCGTTTGATTAGTTATCGAACCGACGGTGTGGAGTGTTAATTGGGTTACGTCAGGTACTTTTGGGATCGCCTACCACCAGGAATAAGCGTTTATTAAGCAATAACGGCAGCTGTAAAGATGACGATCATCATCTCAAGCTTGTTCTTTTATACAGGAATACTCGCATCTCATATAGGGCATCTATATAGTTGTACGACATCTCGCCTAAATCTCAACAGACTCTTTTGGGAATTCGCTGTCTAGCTTATTAGTGGGAAATGTAACCGGGTCTCCTTTTTGTTTAATTTGCGAAGGATACGTGGAGACACCTGGAATCACTGTGAAGACATATACAGATTGGTGGACTTGAAATCCAGTATCCAGAATTGGTCTCAGAGTCGTCTTCTCATTGGGTGGTGCTGGTTAACGGCCGTGCCGAGGCGGATGTCGACAGTCCGAAGCGCGCGGCCGCCCCGTTTTCCAACGGAAGATGAGATGCTAGTTGCTCGAAACTGAATGTAACCCCGTGCAGAATGGCTGTATCGCGACAGAGTGGCCTGGGACGACGCCTATTCTAAGAGCCAAGCAGAACGAAGTCTTGTTCACGGTAATCGATGCCCACTTAGAAGTTGGAACTAGATGTGGAGATAGTTCATATGGACGCCTAAATCAGCGGAGGAACACTTTGAACAAGCGGTGAAATCGATGATTTGTGGGATGGCGCTCAAGATACAAGTAGTCTCCACCTGATGACGGCGACAGAGCGACTAATAAGAATAGTATGATAAAGACCAATGTTTGCATCCCCTGAGGACGTGGCTACTTACGTAGAGAAAATCGGAAGTGTATGTCACAGAAAGGAAGAACATCACGACACTATCTGGCACTCTCTGTTACCAAGTCCCCGATCGCGTAGCAAACGTATGCCATCAATCTACTGCTCATCTTTCTCTGTCTCCTCACTCATTTTGTTATAACCTTAGGGTATTATATCTCCTGTGGTCCCAAAGGGCTTGTCAGAACCGTCATCACATATAGCGCTTTCTCTCCGTTCCTTGGCGGGTTCGTTTTTCGTACTGGCGACAGCGCACTATCAGTCTAGATCTCTATAGCTATCCGTTTCTTTCATCATGGAGACACCGAGGATGTCTTCTCGTGCCCTACGAGTGTCCAATTCGGGCGCCTTTCACTCTGTCGTGGGAGAGTCCAGGTACCGTCCCCATTCTACCTATGTCTAGTAGGGGGATAACCCCCCTCGGCAACGCCCCCTTTCCAGAACTCCGACAATACGGCCCTCCCTAGTCCAGTGAGATGTTGGCAGATAAGGAGATATCCAGGTGAGGTAAGATATTTCAGTGTTCGCAAAAATTGAAAGGGAACTATGAAGATTACAGATCAGATTAGAGAACATCATATGACATCGGAAGTATAAGCAAACAAGAAATAGCAAGTGATTCCCTTGAGAAAAAATGAAAAGAATTTTACTCACTTCTCTCCTCTCTTGCTTCCATGCATAATTCGCCTGACTCCGCTCCTCCATAAGCGTCTGTCTTATAGCAATCGCATCATCCCAACTCATGGGGAAGCCATCCACAAACTCAATGATCAGGTCAAAGATCTCGCGGGGCAGATTAGAAAAGGGTGCAATGTCCTGCACGCTACGAGCCCACCAGTCCTTGCGCTGGGGCGGCACGACCGAGGTCGAGAGCACACGGATATGCGGGTCGACGAGGAACATGGCGAGGATCTTTCTATGGCCGGGTTTAGTGGCGTCGGCGAGCTTAAAGGGCTCTACGCGATGCGCTAGCACGTTAGGAAACGCGATGAACCGTCCCTCACGCGTGACGATCCTTCCGAGATGCTGCAGCGATGCCGACTCGTTCGGGAGTCCTAGCCAGCGTTCCACTTCATTTTGTTAGTAAGAAGCGTAGGCAGTTACTTAAGTAGTATGCGTAAATAACGAGAAAAAGGAAGAAAGAAAATAAAAAAATAAAAATCATTACTCACCAGCCTCAAACTCGTCCTGAGGAGGTAGCCTTATGACTTTTATTGAATCAACAGGCTGCTTCAGCGACAACACACTCTCCGTAATGTTATCGCAATCATAATAATGGAGGGCGGTGGCCACGATCCGGTCGTTGAGCGCGCCCTCGATATGTAGCGAGCCGCCGTCATATTTGGGGTTAGAAGGCGAGAGGTGGATGTTGGCTAGTTTGAAGATGACCTGCAGTCCGTCGGGGAACATGGATCTGAGATTCGGCCGTGCCTCCGCGGGGCGCGGACGAGAAGGGTCGTAGTCGTTTGGTTCTGGCCACTTCAGGATATGGTACTGACGCCTCCACTCGAACCTGTCATCCTCGATATCGTACTCATCCCAATTTTCTTCTTTTGCCCGTGCCGGGGGGACGTACTCGACGCCTTCGGGTAGGTAGAAATCTTCTTCGTATCCCTGGGAATGCAATGAGAACCGTGATTCTCGCGGCTGCATCTCATCTCCATCCTCTGCGGGATCCTTGCTAGGGCTCGTGTATAGACATCGTTCCCAGAGGGGCACGGCGGAGACGACGAACTGCTCAAGGACCCCATACAGCTCTGCGTGGTCGTCCGGGTGCAGGTTGTTGACGTAGCTGGCGATCCGGGCGCCGCCTGAGGATGTCCAGACGACGTCGCTGGGTAGCCACTGAGTAGTACCCAAAGCGAAAATATCCCGATCCGGAGACTGGTTGGGTAAGGCGTACGTATCGCCGCTGCCAATGTATTCCTCGCAGCCGTAAAGCGGCACCTTGTCGCGGGGCAGGACGCGCGAGCGCCCGTACACCATCGGGAATAGCGACGGGTGTACTAAATCTAGGACCTTACCGTCCGACCCGGGGTGCCAGTCCTTTTGATGATCTGGTACATCCTCTAGTGGCCGCACGGCAGTTTTCAAACAGGCGCTGAGGGACTCGGGGACGATCGAGTCTGACTTGGCTACTTCGATTTCAGCGTCGAAGATGCTGACTATTTTACTGTTTTCAAAGTCAGCTGCTTTGTCGCGTAGCTCCTTAATGCACTGTACCGATGTTAACACTAACCATGATGCGACCAAGTTCTCTCGTGGAACAGGTTGTTAATAGTGAAGAGCGACTCACGTAATCAAACATCTTCTCCGACATGCATACATCGCCGTCGAGATTAAACTCTGATTCATCCTCTCCTTCCCCCCCCTCTTTTTCTTCCTCATTATCGTACCCATTGTCTACTTTCTGAGTACTTTTGGCACGACCTTCGCCCCCGGCTCCATCTTCGTCCAAAGACATTTTGTCGCCGCCATCCGAATCTCCGTCTTCTTCTCGGTCACCACTATCACCACTAGCAGCAGCGTATTTCTTATTCATCTCTGGTGGTGGCAACAAATCATCGACCCCCGCCTCCTTGCGCCACTTGCTCACAATCTCCTCATCAAACACTTTACGCTCCCATTTAGGCTTGTCCGTGATATGATTTATGAATTCCATCATGCGAACCTCGCGGAGCGTGAGCCCGACGCTCTCGAACCGGTTCTCCGCCCATAGCGCATGCATGAAGAACTTGTCATTGGGCCCGGGCCGGAAGGAAAGGGGCTTGCCGAAGCCCGGCAGCTGCAGACGGGACGAAGACATATTATTCTCATGGCCCATGTTCTTCTTCCTGGGGAATGGCGCGCGGGACGAATAGATGGATAGAGAGAGGGGGATTGAACTGGGCTAGCTCACACTAGAACAGGGGCTTAGGACAGGATACGATAGGATGCTTTGGAACGACGCAAGACAAGAAAATGAAAAACCAACAACAAAAGCAATAATCGTACGATAAAGGCAAATATCTACACGTAGCTGAGATGTTTGAAAGAAAAGCAATGACGCAATGAGGTATTTTACTCCGTGTTATCTGGAATGTGAGAAGACGGGGATAGAGGGGCAGGACGATAGGAAGAGAGAGAGAGACTATGCTAACCTCGGTATTGCTGTAATTTGCTTGTTCGCAGAGCGAGCTGGGTTTTCTGCGTATAAGATGCCTGCCTTCAGCTTAGGTATTGGGGCCACCGCCTCGTTCTTGGGGGTTGAAAATATGTTACACCGCTAACCTAATTGTTAGGCAGCTGAGGAGAAATGATGCTGATTGTAGCCTAGGGCACCAAGGGCTGTTTCCTTTCAAAAAAAACCTCTCTGACTGCTATATGGTTCTTCTGGCGAAAGTCCGTTCCTCCCGACAAGTTTGCTTCAGTCTCAAAACTGTTGGTAGTTATGGTGCTCGTTACAAGCCGTAGTTTCCTAGTTTTTCTTCTTGGGCACTAATAAAGCAAATGCTATATCTATATTTTTCACTGGCTATAGCCTCGAACATGGTCACAAAAGTTCACAATGACGCTCTCACATAGTATCAGAAGAGACGCAGTATGAATGCCTATGTTGGCAGTAGCACGAAATTGCAGCTGGAAAGCTCTTGATATTATCATGCACCAACTTGACGGTTGCCTATATATACCTGATCTGTACACTATCCTATGCATCCTGTGGGCGGAAAAAGGAACATTACGTTTGAAGAGTTCGGACACTTGAGTGTTGCTGAACATCGCGTCTAAATATCGGTACTGTTGGGGTCTCGACCAAGAAATATTTTGTGTATACGCCTGCTGATGGCCTGGCCGATCGTACGGTCCGTCAGGGCGCCATCTTTATTGGCGCTTTTTCTACATTCCGCCAGCCCTAGTGGCCCTTCTTCTTCTAGCCCACGTACCAACTCCGACACAGACTCATATTTAGTCGCAATGCCGTAGGCAATAGGCGCCGTCACACGCGTGATTTCTTGGAGCATGCGAATATAGGTGTCCTTAGCACCCTCGCCAGTGCGGACTTGCCCGGCATCCATGCAGAAGCTGGCGTCCGCACTGGCATCGCGGGCTTTGCGGTACGGGATGGTGCTGATATGCTGGGTGAAGACAACCACCCATTGAGCGGTCTCTACAGGCGCATTCGTATGGTGGACGAGCGCCCCGTGCGAGACCTGAAGTGATAGCAGGCCGTCCTCGACCTTGTCTTCGTCGATATACTCCTGATTCTGAGTATTGCCGCGACGACGAGGCTGGCTGGATGACGAACCCTGCTCGGGATTCACTGCAAGACCCCGAACTGCCGAGGCGAACTGCCGGTTCAAAAGATTCCTGTTCTTTCGCATCCAGGGAGTGAGGCCTTCAATCAGATACATGAGCTTCATGTTTGGAAACTTAGTCTTCATCCGCAGAACATGTGCTTCTAAATCTTGACCCTCATTGCCAAGAACGAACTTAACGAACTCGGCAGCCTGTAGAATGACCATAACGTGGTCTTCGTCTTTAATACGCAGTGGTGTTGGTTCCCAGAATCCCATTTCCTCGTTGAATCGAGACGTGACCTTGCGACGCCACTTGACCACATGCTCGACCGTGCTGTTCCATGTCTGATGTTGCACATCTAGGTCGCCCAACAGCGCTTCGATTTGAATTTTGAGGCCAGGGTGGATGCTGGCTGGTATGTCTACGATCATCTCCGGCGTTGAAACCTTCTTATCTGTCCGTAGTTTGTTCACTTCTGCTAAGGCCTTTTCCTTCTCCTTTTGCATAGCACGCTCCTCCTTAGCACGTTCTTTTTCAATACGCTTTCGCTCCTTCTCCGCTTCCTTGGCTTCTGCTTTCTGTTTCCTTTCGCGCGCTCTCTCTTCAGCTGAAAGAACCGCCTTCTTCGCACCTTGCTTTTTCGGGGATTTATGTTGAGATGCTGAGCTACGGGAGCGGCTCATTGTTCTGACTTTCGAGAAATCGACATTCTCCAGATCTGTAAGCTCGTCAGACTCAGAACCATCAATGGCGGTTATGGGCTCGGTCTGCGACTGCTTCGGCCCTTTCGGCGCAGGTGGGCTTGAAAGCAAATCGCAAATATCAGGGGCGGAACTTGATATTGGGTCCCATGCAGCCTTTAGATGTGAATTGGAAGGGGCTTTCTGAGTTTGGCGCGGTGGCGGCGACTGAACGGGGTCACTCGAAAGATCAATGAATGTCGACATTCCGGATTTTCGGGCTTCTGTATTATCCTTTGGGGACTTGGTTGTGTGAAGCTCTGTTGGCCACTCCCAAATCCCCTGTTCTCCATTTCTAGGGCGATTCCCGAAAGAACTGGTGGCTGCGTTTTTAGAAACCGAGTCGTGCGAGGTAGACACGCCCGTTTGTTTTTCCTGTGAGCTTAAAAATGGGTCATATGAATCTCTCGGCGCCCTTTTTCTTGTTTCTAGGTGCGATAAATGGACGGGAGAACTACTGAATTCAATATCTTCCGCAAGAAAGTTCAGTCGATTTGTGCCAGTGGGCTGGAGCGGTTCTCGATTCGAAGGCTTGACTGCAGCAGTTTGGGCCTTCGTAAGCAATGAGGAATCGGCTTTCTTTCCATGATTTAATGGAGACCGGGATATCCGACGTTTCTTAGCAGATTTGTAATCCAGGTCACTGGTGGTGTCGAGGTTGTCTGATAAGAAAAGAAAGTCATTGTCGTCATGGCGGGGTTGGTAGCTCGTCGAAGCTCGCTTTGTTCTGGTAACAGGTTTGGTAGCATGTTCTCTATTCTCGGCTGCGGTTGCTTTAAATGTGTCACGATCGAGGACTCGACATGGAACGTGTTTGTTGTCTCGATTCGCAAGTTCGAAGGATGTTGTGGCAGATGCGGATGTCGGTTGTGGGGGACTTGAAGACAGAAGACAGATTATTTCAGGTGGCATTTTGGAGGGTTTCGAGCTTCAAGTATTCGTAGGTAAAGGTGGAAGCAATGCCAGATATTTCAAAAAAAGAGCAAAGAGCTAGATGCCAGCAAAAGCGTCTCATAGAAACAAGACCTGGCAGCAGGAATATCTGTTGAGCATAGCTAATGACGAAGTTCTAGGGTTGTTTAGGTTGCCTATTTTGTTTTGATTGTATCCAGCTGGCTGCACTTCCCACAGCAACGCGCGATGCAAGCAAGCACTGGCAAGCAGGTGGTCAATTAACGCGCTGAAAGAGCGCACCAGGCAAACGCGACCCACGTGACCAACCCATTAATGCTTACTACTAGGTAGGTAGGTAGGCACAAGTAGGTACCTCTACAGGGATAATTAGCATACAGGTACGTGCATACAGTTCTCATAGATTCCGTTATGGGACATTTTCTGATACTGCTTTGCACCTTCTTTTAGTAGGTAATGGAAGTTAAGAGAGAGAGAGAGCGTGTAAATGTCTGGCTATAGTAACCATTGTGATCATTACCAGTCAGAACATAGGTAATAAGGGGGTTGGTATGCACCACTCGGTCCCGGTGCATCCGCACTGGCCCAATTGGTAAAAAGCTCACTCTCAGATTCTTATGGACTTACAGTGGCAACTTGAGAGATAGGACAATCCAAGAAGGAGTATGTGAGGTGCTAATATCTCAGTAGGATGAGGAGACATGCATCAGACATGCACGCTCAGGTAGGTGAGCCGGTAAACGTGCTTCGGAGGGATCGGCAAGGTTGGGACTGCATGGTTTGGCTGCAACATGCTTTGCACATGTTTCCTGCAAGATGCAACAAACAAATGCTCCTGTGCTGTATGCTGTACGTGAGACCACCTACAGATGACCATCCACTAGAGGTGTTGCGAACCAGTATGTTTACCAAGATGTAACAACCAAAAATGCTACTGATTTCCGGAGACATATCATCATACAGCTATCCAGGGCAAATAGTACCCTACCTCAACAGATCGGGGTTGACAACAAAAGCTTGCCACAATGACTTAAGGTTATCACGCAATATCTCTCTATCTATCATTCTCTTGTGAAAATGATCAAAAATCACTCGCAGAAATACATCACTCAACGCTCAGACCATTTCCGTATGCACGTATAACCCTAGCATAGTTTGTGATGGGCCTCTGGGAGCCTTCGTCATCAGCCATGGTAGCATTGGTCTTAGAAACCCTACAGCATTCTAGCACTTTAAGTTGCTCGATGTGATCTTCCGACCCAATTTGAGGAGTACTAATAGGCTGTGGATTTTCCCGTGTATACTTACTTACATACATGCACGTCAAAGCGTGCAGCATCCCGAGCTGTCTAGTAGTTGTATATGTATTAATCAAATCATCTTATGCCGTTAAAGCAGGGGTGCAAGTCCCAACCCAACCTCGGAACTTATTGACAACCACATGGCACATGACCAAGCAACTACTTCTCCCACGGTTGAGAATCTGGGGACAATTTGTTTATGTATGAATTTGAATGGAGCGAGCCGTTGTAGTTTGTGGGGTAATTGGCATACTATTGCTTCGACTATGAACTCTATACTGGACTGTCTCACAGTTTAGAATCAAAACTTCGAATATGCCGTTTAGCTAGCAGTCTTGCAGTACCTAGACAATACCAGAGTACATGGCAGGGGTACAGCAGTATCCGTGCTGAAAACCTGTCCAGTCCTTGCCTAGGTAGGCACACTCATATTTTTCCATACAGGAAACAGTCTCATCATCAAGCTTCAAATTCAGGGAAAACTACTCATGTGCTGGCACTTTTCTTTTCAATAGCCACAATTGATATTATCTGCCTGCAAGTTGCGCTGCTCTTCATGATTTGGATGGAATGATTGGTAGTCTTTTGTCAAGCTCACATACTGTAAGCGCCTGCGCAAAGCCCGAGTTGGCCCATTGCTTTTGTCAAGCCTAGCCGTACGTAACCTTGTTTAGCTAAAGGATCCCTACAGAGAGAAAGCAATGTGTTACTTAAAATGCCTGCTAACTGCTCATATCGGCCATTGTAAGGAAAATTACATGTTTCAGACATTGAAATAGTGATTAAGGTCAGGGTGTTGTGAAGGCAAAATACATTAGGTTTACAGTCCGTCCTCCTTTTATTACCTTGCAACTTGGACAAGTTTAGGAAGAATAAGTGCTTGGCAGCATTGAATATGCATCACACGAGTGATTCAGGGTATAAGACGCCAATCCTTTCTAAAGCAGCCGACGTGTCTGTGCGAAAAAAAGCTCTGTTACCCCTCCCTCTCCTTCACCCTTGCACTCTGTCCAGCCCTCCATTTTCCAGAATTCCGAGGGAGACAACGGCACAGAACGGCCAACCTCCCGTATGGCCCAAGTTCGGTTTGGTGTTTGTTCATTATAGGAAAGATCAGCACCCGCGCCGAAGTCATTATCGTTGGGCTGGTCCCTAACAGCTACATATGTACAAAATATTATGTACTACAACCGTTGGTCTTCTGGGTACAAGACACAGTACGTGCGTCGTGTTATGCCGTATTATGCATAACTTAGCAAAAACCCGTTGTGCTGGGAGAACATGTTCTCACTGCCTCTTGTTACGAAGTAGTATTGTACACATCAGAGAGGAATTGGTGTGGATTGTTCTGCATTCTCTCTCACATATATACTATGGATAGGTAAATACCTAGCTAGGTAGGTATTCCAGAATATTGGATCTACGTAGTATTTCTTTCATGATCATGCATTGCGCGTGGAAATATCTCCGGTGCTAGGTAGGAAATGTGCATTGTTAAGTGTATATATTGATACGTTGTGATGACAATATTGATTGCCCCTTTTCCGTACGTATCATCTCCCATCGCTTATCAAAAATAGACTTGTCATATGAAAGACAAAACGGGAGTGAGCGCGTATTGTCGTTTCGGGATGATAGGAATAAAACGTAGGGAGAGGCCATTAGAGGATCTAGGATACAACAACTGCTGTGTCATGTTAATCTATTGTGTCACAGCTAATGCTCGTTATATATATCTTTGTTTGACAACATATCTAAGATCTTATCCTAAGTCCTGACATCTTACAACAGCAGTGCATTAGTCGATATGCTGTGCCAACCTCACTTACCCAGAAGAGCTATCCTACCAGGACCATCACAGCTTTGAGCCGCGACTGGGAAGCCGAATAGCCATGACCTTACTGACTTACATACATAGCACATGTGCACACGTTACAGAGCATTTATGAAGGTTGAATGGTGAGTACCCACGTAGCCAGTCATGAACACTGGCAACGACTTGGGGGAGAAATAATAATTAACGAGTACGGTTTTCAAGCACAGTTCAAGGAGGGGGTTAAGAAGTACATACCAAGGTACATTTCCGAGCTATTGGGCGAATTACAAAACCCAGGCGAACGGTTCTCCTTATCCGTCCAACAGTCTTCCACATTTCAAAGTACCTGCATACACTTAGAGGCTCCATAACCGCCGCTTACCCCAAAACAACTAAGTGTCTCGTTAAGTTGCGAGTGGTGTAATCTGCAGGTATTCCAAGCTAGTACTAGCGTCTCCGCCAAGTGGCTTGAGAGGGCTGGTGTTATGAGCTGGTGCCCCTTGCACCACCCCCTGGTTCTGTTAGTTTTTGCCTCGACTTCTTCGATGTCCCTCCCGACTCGTGGATTTCATTGGCTGTCACCTAAATCGTCCCCTTCAATAATGAGGATCTGATCTATGTACGTTCCCGAATTTGGCTTGGAATCTTACCTGTCAGGGACAGACTCAATGTGCTACTTCCGACCTTACAGGGCTAGCGTAGTACCTACCTACCACTGCTGTACAGCATAGCATACCGCATACTGCATCCAGCATAAGTGCAGTGCAGACAGGAAGGCGTCGGAAGGAAGACAAGAGAAAAAAAAAAATAAAAAAAGGGACCAACTAACCTGCCAACCACATACTTGGTACATTGAGCACTATCAGTCCCACTGGGCATAACCACGTAACCCCAGGATTCATTACTTTCACATACAGCCTGGAGGTACCCCCTAATTTCATCTCCAACTTGGTTGGGTTTGCATAATTTCTTTCTTCCCACTGACTTCTGGCGTCGCGACGTACGCAACATCTCTCTATACTCTTAACCTGCTGGTTGTTGTCGTCGTTGTCGTTGCCGTTGCCGTTGTCGTTGCCGTTATTGTGTTGTTGTGAGCTTCTCACCAGCCAGTCATTACCGGTACTCTCATCGCCGCGCCGGCATGCCAACTACGAGCCTCACTTGCCAGTACAACAATCTCGACCTGCAAAAATAGCACCTACAAACATCTTTACAATCAACCAAACAGCACTGCGACATATGACGCGTGAATCTTAACAACCTCGCCCAGGTTGAAAAGGGTCACCGTACACTGAACTTTGCGATCCGTATCATTACCAGCTTTGGTTGTCTAGGTTGATGCAAGCTGCGCTTTGCATTACATTCCGTTCCCTTTTTTTCCCTGGTCACCTGTTTCATCTGGGCCCGTATCTGTACCAACATTAGGCAACGCATATATTTTCACTTCCCGCTCACGCCGCCTCGTCGACCCGATACTTGCTCGTCGCAGATAGTATTGTCGTATTGTTCTACACAGCCAAACTAGAGACGGAAAGGTCAAGGTAATTAGTAATATCGCCGACATGGCAACCTCACCCCCAGGATCACCTGGCGTCGCGTCTTTGCCGTCGCGGCCGATGAGTGCCATGATAAAGCCATCGCCGAGAAGCAATAGTCGCCTGAGCATGACGAGTAAGGCCGGCGGTGGAAGCAGAGCGTCCGATGAGGATGGCGGTCGCACCGCAGTTAAAGTCGGTAAGTACTGTTCCATTGCTGACAGCCTACCACCCTCTCCGTTACCCCCCGCCGTCCGTAAGGTATCGCACATCCATACTAATCAACCATTGTTTAGCTGTCCGTGTTCGTCCGCCGTTAAGACCGACCGATCCTGGCTACGAGCTCATTCCCCAACGCTTTCAAAGGTCCATGGTCCAGACCACCTCGAATACTAGCATAGCAATCGATGCGCCCCAGGGAAAAAAAGTATTTGTCTTTGACCGTGTCTTTGCACCTGAAGTAGGCCAGGATGGTATCTGGGAATATCTTCAGGAAAGTGTCGGCGCATTCCTACAAGGATATAATGTTTCTCTGCTTGCCTATGGTCAGTCTGGTGCAGGAAAGTCGTACACTATGGGTACCTCAGGTCCTTTAGAGCAAGGAGACCTCGATTCTATGGGTATGTCTCGATAATGTCTAAATCTAAGACCGCTAGATTTGATCAAAGCAGTATTGACCTTTTGGTATAATAGGTGTCATCCCACGTGCTGCTACAGAGTTATTCGACAAGCTCGAGGGCGCGACAACCCGGAGTTCGAATCGCAATTCTATGTCTCAACTCCGAGCACCTGCCCGATACTCGATGCAAGCACCAGCAGCCAAATCCGCTGACAAGAACTGGCAATTGAGGGCCACTTACGTAGAGATCTATAATGAGCAGCTTCGCGACTTGCTTGTCCCCGAGACTGTCGGACCTCATGAAAGAACTCCCGTCACCATTCGTGAAGACAAAAAGGGTAGTATCATCTTAACAGGGCTTCACCAGGTCGATATCAATTCGGCCGATGACCTAATGAACGCTCTCAACTTTGGATCAAGTATCCGACAGACTGATGCGACAGCTGTGAATGCCAAGTCGTCGCGCTCTCATGCAGTGTTCAGTTTAAACCTGATTCAACGCAAACACAAACTGCAGGCCGCCCAGGGAGCGGAGAAGCGATTCTCTGTACCATTGGAGGCCATGTCGGGTGGTGAAAGTTGGGTTACAACAGACAGCAAGCTGCATTTTGTTGATTTAGCCGGTAGCGAACGCCTGAAGAACACCGGTGCACAAGGCGAGCGGGCCCGAGAGGGTATCTCCATCAATGCAGGTTTGGCTGCACTGGGCAAGGTGATCTCGCAGCTCTCGTCCCGCCAGTCAGGATCACATGTTTCGTACCGTGACTCGCGATTGACACGGCTGCTCCAGGATTCCCTTGGTGGCAATGCAGTCACTTATATGATAGCCTGTGTCACCCCTGCAGAATTCCATCTCAGTGAGACCTTGAATACAGTGCAGTATGCACAGAGGGCCCGAGCGATCCAGAGCAAGCCGCGCATCCAGCAGGTGGAGGATGGGGATAAACAGGCCATCATTGAGCGCCTCAAAGCCGAGGTTGCCTTCCTGCGCGAGCAAATTAGGAGTTCGGAACGCAGCGGCGGTGAAAGGCGTAATATGTCGGCAGGCGAGAGGTCCGAGCGACAGAACGAGCGGGAGGCGGAATTGCAAAACCAGCTATTGGATACCCAGGAAAACTATAATACGTTGAGTCAGCGTCATGCAAAGCTTATTGCGGAGATGGCCAAGGCTCGGGACAACGAAGCCGCCGAGAATCAAAGCTTAAGCGAAAGTTTAGGGGACAGTGCGACCGACCGTCTAAAGCGATCCAATACCTTTGCACAGGCCGTCGAGCAGGTCGTGCTGGAGTACGAAAAGACCATCCAGTCACTTGAGCAGTCGCTGTCTAGTACTCGAGCTACTCTCTCTACCACTGAGGCGTCGTTGCTGGAGAAAGAAACGAAATGTGCTTACGTTGAAACCATCAACACTCAGCTTTCGAATCGTGTGCAGAAGCTGACAGAGCGGGAAGCTAACACCGAAAGCTACCTGCAAGACCTGGAGGCTAAGCTGGACGGACAGACGTCCGGCGAGGAGAAGAATGCAGCCATCATGCAGGAACTGCGGAAAGAAATCGCTAGGCTCCGAGTGAACGAGGCAGCTTGTGAAGATTATATCTCAACTTTAGAGGAGCGACTTGCAGAATCTGACCAAGACCAGGAACTAATGCAGCGTGAGGTAGATCGTCTCGAACAAGTTATCGAACGTCAACGGAGCCTCGGAAAGCTTGACAGTTTGCTGTATGAATTAGACCACATCAAAGACGACGACGACCTGACCGAGCCGAATGCGGAGGCTGGGGAGGGCCAAGGGATGGGGCATCGTCGCACTTTCTCCGAACGCTCTAGCAAAAGCCATGTTAGCCGTCCTAGCCAAGGCCATCGGGAAGTCCTTCCCAAAGTCTCCGAGGGAGTCGAGAAGGAAGCTATTGAAGAGGAAACTTCTGAAGTTGCACCCTCGGAAGACGCAAACGGGGTTGTTGAGCACGACCACATGACCGAACATGCAGATGACAATGTCGACAGCACGGAGCGCCGACCCCAAAGCTCAGCACAGCATCAGTTTGTTAATGACAAGCTTGAGACTGTATCCCAGGAGCTTGTGAATCTTCAGGTCGAACATGAGGCTACGCTGACCGACTATGACATGCTTCGTGCCAAGTATGATGAGGCCCTCAAAGCGCTCGCCGAATTGCAGGATCAGGTCGACGAAGCACGCCATCCTCAAAGACAGCGCGACTCTCTACTGTCTGTTACATCGCCAGACCAGACAAGACCACCGTCTTTTTTATCGGATGGCAAGTCCAGCGTTGGCAGAGACGAGATGCAGCTATCCTCGCGCTCGTTATCATCGGAGTTGTCATCAGCTATGGGCTCCCCTACTGCTACGGTTACTACGGATACTGACGTTGCGACTGAAGTTGCAACCGAGACGGCCGCAGAAGCACCGAAGCCATCGGAGTCCAGTGAAACACTGACTGTCAATGCTTCAGCCAACGAAAAAGAGTCGCTTGCCGTTGAGTTGGAAAAATATAAACTTTTGGCGAGCGAAAAGGAGGCGGCCGAGGAGGAGCTTGTCGAGCGATATGGTCAATTGGAAGAGAAATACCAGGAAACCCTGGATATGGTAGAGGAGCTCAAGACGGAGGTTGCCAAAGCCAAATATGCTGAACCCCCGTCTCCGCGAGCCGGCGCTACTCCAGTTATTCGACGAAAATCCAGCCAAAATGTCATGATTATCGACCGTGCGCATCGCTCCTTCGCGGCCCTTCGGAACATTGCTGCAGAGAATTTCGAGCAAAACCCCGATACTATGCAAAACTTCGAGGTCAACCTGAATTCAGCAATGCATGAACTACATGCCAGGTCCGAACGTATCCAAGAACTGGAAGCCGACGTCGCCAATACCAAGAAGGAAATGGAAACGAAGATGACCATTATCTCGGGCCTCACACGGGAACGCTCGAGCTTGAAATCTGGCCCGGTTGATATGAGCGTTGTTGCCACGATGAGAGATCAGCTGGAACAAAATGAGAAACAGTTTAAGACCATGCAGGAGAGCTACGCTGCCCGCGAAAGGGAACTCACCGCCGAGCTCAAGGCCCTCCGTGAGTCGATACAGAAAGCTGCTGAGGACAAAGCCGTCTCAACCGAGGATCTTGGTCACAAGACTTCCACCGAAGACACCGAACTCCGAGCCGCACTAGATAAAAAGATCTCGGCGCTTGAGGCCGAGCTTTCAAGTTGGGAAAGTAAGCATCAAAATGCCTTGGAGGCGATGCAAGTCGCGGAGGAAGGACTAAAAGAGAATATCCGATCTCTAGAAGCTGAGTTGTCTGCCGTTAACGCTAAATTTGCCGAGGCTCAACATAAAGAGGTACAGACCGGTGTTGAGGCAAGGGAGGCTGAAGCAAAGCACCACGACCTACTAGCATCTCTTCGCACGGAGATTGATGAGTACAAGGCTATCATTGAAAGCCATAGTAGTAAAGTGGCTGAATTGGAACAGGCTCATACTGCGACTCAAACTCAACTTGAAGATGCTTTCAAGGCAAGGGATTTTGCAGTATCGCAAGCTTATGCCCGCACGGAACTGGTAGACCAGCTTGAGAGGCAGATCGCCGAGCATGAAAGTGCTCTAAACCTGCATGAACAAAACCTGGAGGGCCTCCGCTCAGATCACGCTCGTCAGGTAGAAGAGATACATGCTACTTGCAGACAGAATTATGATGCCCAGCTCAATATTCTCATGGCTGAGCATGCCGAGAATATCAAACTTCTGGAAAGCGACGCCGCAGAGGCTCGGGAGGAGCTAGCTAGGGTGGCCAGACAAGTAGGCGAAGCCCTTGGTTTCGACGTCAGCATTGATACCCTCTCGGAGCGCATCGACGATCTTATCGCAGACCAGAATGTTTTGACAGTCGAGCACCAGAAGAGTGCCGGGAGGGCCGCCGAGCTTGAGGGCCACATTAATGAACTTTCGACAATCAATAACACGATAATGCGTGATCTGGAGGCTGTCAAATCGATGTTGAATGACATGCTGCACGGAGACAGCAATGACCTGAAGGGCCCGTATCCATCGGTCCCTGAGCAACTGGCAGCCGTCCGTAAGAAGATGACGGATCTCGAGAACAAGAACAAGAAACAATCACGAATTGTTGAGGAGCTTGAGGACCAGCTTCAGACCAACTTCGATCAAGCTCAGCTCACGAACAACAGGCTCTCGACTCTCCAGACAGAGCGGAACGCCCAGTTAGAGGAAGCACATGGTGCGAAGGCGAGAGCTGAGGCCGAACTAGAAGCCGTCCGCCAGGAAGTAGCTGTGCTACAGGTAATTTCTCGACATTTCCCTACCCGCACGTTTACACAGACTAACAATTATCCAGGCTCGCATAGAAGAAGCAGATGCACCGAAGCGCACGAACTCGATGAATTCCCAGATGCGCAAAACGTCGTCTGTTATATCACTACCGTCACCGCCACCGGCGATCCCGTTGCCACCTTTGCCCGCTGGCGGCACCACTTCACCAGTTCCCCCTACTCCAACTGGTGGTCGGCCACCAAGTAATGAGCTTGCTTTGGCTCAGATCCGGGAGGATCAAGAGGCTCGAATCAAGAGTATCGAGCGACAGCTAAATGCAGAGAAGCAGCTCACCACTACACTAGAAGGGGCCCTGACTGACCTTGAGAATAAAACCAAGCAGCTCACAGTCGACGGCGCGGCATGGATGAAGCGAGCTCAGGAGCTAGAAGTGGAAAATAAAAATCTTAGAGAAAAGCCAGCACAAGACAATCGCTGGCGTGACAGCCTCCACCAAATCGAAGAGGAGCGCAAGAAGCGTCAAGAGTCCGAGCGGGCCCGTGCCCAGCTTGAAGAGCGAATGAATGCGATCAACAACAAGAAAAAGAAGAAGGGCAGCCTGAACTGCTTTTAGTAGAGGTTGAAGAGCTTTTAGTAGCCCTATCTCCTTTTCTGTTGTCCCGCCTCTTGCAGCCCTAGCATTGCTTACCGAGCCTCTCCCATGTCTGATCTAATGAACTCGTCTTTCTTTTCTTTTCTGCTCATTTTTCTTTAGCTCACAGCACGCAGTAAGTTGCATGAGCGTGCACCATCTCCACGAGACATGATTTGAAGAGAGTTTGCACGTGTATATTGGAATGAAAGCCAATCTATGGCACATACAGGGGACATCTCCGCCCGTGTCGGCGCCTTTTGGGCGCTTCACGTTGTTTACTTGCAGATACCTAGAAAGTTAGGGTCGACGGCAACGACTGATGGCCCAAGCTCCTCCCCTTGTCTGTTTTCTTCGCTGTTGTTTTCCTTTGCCCACAAGATACCACTTCGTTCTCTTTCGAGTGTCTATTTTTCTTTGCGATCTTCGTATGTCAGTTCAATGCTGCGTTGTCTGGAGTGAGGGGCTTGGACAGAGCGATGTCCGCCTCGGTAATCGCAATTACAGGGTTGCACATGTCTGTTGTTTAGGCTTGGATTGGCTTTGGAGTCAATGCGGTGAATCGAGACAAAAAAACAAAAAAATTCTAATCCATGTACGATTGCTCCTATATAACTTATCGAGGGATGTAGATTCTTTCCGTCTTCATTCACGGCTATTGAAGATACACTTTCTTCGGGTCTACGTCTCTACCCCTGGAGCCAATGATAAAGAGTCTTGATCTGACCTGCTCTACCGCAGTTTTCTTGACAAGTTCGGGTATATGGATATCCAAGCTAAGAAGATGAGTAATGTGGTATATGTCAGGGGTAGTAGATGCTGTCTGTACATACAAGACTTTGAAATGCCTGCCGCCACCCAGTCTTCTGCCCAGTCCTTGAGACCCCGGAAACCGATTTCCACCCCACCCACACTCACAATCTCTACGAATGCTTCAATCCTTGTTATAAGAACTTTTTTACATATACATATGTGACCATCCCCTGCGACCGCTAATGAGACGAATCTTAAAAAGCCTAAATGAGCTAGATACTGCCTTCGTAGCAGCTCTAATCACCTGATAATTAAATACTTGAGACCACTCATTACCGTTCTTAAATAATATCATATAACACAGAAAGGACAATTAAAGATCGAGATGTCGTCTTCATCGTCTTGTTCTTTCCCATTCAACGCGCTGCCTCCGGAACTCCGGATGGAGATCTGGGCGTTCGCGGTGCGGGACGCGGCGCGACGACGGCTGGTGGTCGAGCAGAACTACCAGATCTTCCCGACGCTGAACCTGGTGGCGTCGCCCTTTTTCTCCATCAACACGGAGAGCCGCGACGCGGCGAAGTCCGTCTATCGCGTGCGTCTGGCCGTGTATCGGCAGATGAAGAACTGCAATCCGATTATTTACGTCAATTCCCCCGCGGCCCAAGCGGGTAGTGCGGATCTGGGAACAAGGTCGGACAACGACAAATTCTGGAAAGAAGAAGAAAAGGATAAGATTAAGAATAAGGACGGGGGTATGGATGTTGACGAGGTTGAGGAGGTTGATGACTACAGCAGAGGCATGGTATACCTGAACCCGGATCTCGACATGATGGTGTCGCTACACCCGCGCACACAGCTGCGGGGCCTGTACGACATGAACTTCTTCGGGAGCCACATCAACGAGCTGGTGTTCGACCGATCCCGACGGTCCAAGATGGTCGCGTGGCTGCACCAGACCTCCGCCACCGACCTGGACGAGAAGACCAGGAGGACTTTTCAGCGACATCCGAACCGGTACTGTCTCATGAGACACGCGAGCGAGAGGCTGCAGGTCCGCGATTGGTTGGAGGTGAAAGAGTGGATGGAGGACTTTGGCGAGGAAGAGTATAGAAGCGCCCTTGGCCTCTTGAGGTCTATGAGGATTAATTCGTGGGAGTTTGCGAAGGTCTTTGGGTGGTGATGTGGACCACTTGCTCTACATATCTTCTTACTCACTCGGGCCGAATTATACTTACCTGGCTTACATGTTTTTCCTTCAATGAGGGAAAGTTGACGGTTCGACGGATGGATAAAACAGCAAAGGGAGACAGAGTCGCTCGTCCTGTCTTATAGGCATATGATATTGATATGAATGTGGGTAATCAGTCATTCGACTCCCTTCACTTCTTACGAGTATACGAATAAGCGCCATATTTTCTTTGGAATAGGTACTATAGATAGGCTAAAGGCGGATTAGATAGTCTCAAAAGCCTATCGTACCGCGTGGTCGCAAGCCAAAATCGTCGCGCCAACGCCAAAGCCTTTTTTTTTAGCTCTATCACGTCCGGCACGTACAGTAGCACAAAATCTGCGTCACTTTGATGGCATGCCTCTTTCATGCATGCATGTCCTTGGTACTTTGTAGGGAAGTATTTGTATCACCAGACATCGCTGGATTTCTTCTTTCTATCAATATCTTACCTACCCTCCCACTCTATCCGGGACTCTCCACTCCTATGCCGTGTACAGCATAATACATCGGGGATCGGCATTCCTTCTTGCGGTATACACCTGTCGCGTCTTACAGTATACAAGTACCCAACCTACATCATTCTACCTACCTATGGGTTTAAAGAAACGCCACCCATTGGGGGAATGCAACATGTTCGGGGATGTAAAAAAGAGTTCGGAATCGCCGTTTTGTATCGTTCAATGCGTGTGTGCATGCATTCTAGTTTCTACAGTAGTTCGTAGGGTTGGGTTAGGGGAGGAGAGGGGGATGGAGAGGGGGAGCCGAGAAAAAGATCGGCTATTGCTGTATTCGGCAACCCCATGCTTTGGCCTGGTGTGTTGCTACAGTGCAGCACACAGACAGTTTGGTACCGAGCGAGTGCACCGCCCGCCCGCACGCCCTTTCTCCAGGAAGCACCGACGCTCAGCTCGCCTGTGCTCGCCTGTGGCTTGTTTCCGTCGTAGCTGATAGTACCCAGGCTCAGGTATCTAGGTAGGCTATGTACAGTAGTATTTGTGTCGTCATTCTCGGCTTTTAAATGAGTCTTGGAATGTCTCCCGTAGACATAGAAAAGTTTTCACAGGATACTCTAACCTAGTTCTAATTCTATGGTCAGGCCATTGGAGCAGGGGAGAGGGGAGGTCCCAAAACGATAGAATCCGTTATAGTGTGGCGCCTGCTAGTCACCGATGCCGAGCATGTTGTACAGTAAATTCTTCCATCTATATTTGGAGCGGGCAGGAATTGGGCTGGGGAAGTTAGTTCTGTGCCGAGACGTTAACGTATACATACATGGTACTGCTGTAGGCTGTAGGCTGTAGGCTATAGGTGATACCAAAACCCATATTATTCATCCCATTAAGTTCTACCTACCTACATATGGCAGGTCGAGCACAGAGGTTCCGAATGCCTCCCAGGGACCCGGTCCCCCCCAAACCTAGACGTAAGCTTTCAAGGGCACATTCAACAATAACCAGGATAACCTAGGTCTTTTCTACCAAGTACTAAAGTGAATGGTGAAGGCTGTTCAAGAGCCGACTAATTTCGCATCATGTGTACAAATATGTGCTCTAGTCTTACCAACAGGAACGCATTCCGTACATGTGCGGCGCTCTCAAGGCAAGAAACAAGGCAGGAAGCAAGTCCATGCACCTCGGCATAGGCTGAAGGATTTGCGGCCGTGGAGCTTCAAAAGGTTACCTCTCCCAGCAGCAGCCATTGATAAGTAAGTAACATACATAGTAGACTCACTCGAGTCCCCATAGTTAAAATCCAATAATACTACGCTATCCAGCAAGTAAGTACATCTGTGCAGAATATGGTATTGATATTCATTCATTCGAGTAGGTATGATAGCCGCTTATGTCTTACACTAACCCAGATCTTGATATGGTAATAGCTGGTCGTCACACCCAGATCCATTGTTGTAAGCGATTGGGGGGCTAGTTCATGTTCATAACAAGTTTACTCGTGATAAGCGTGTTAGTATTATGTGCTGGTCGTTGTCTGTGTCAGGAGGGTTATCGTGACGGCAAATCAGCCATCCCTGTGTGGGGTCACGTCAGCGTTAAAGTGTGTCTTGGTCATGCAACTAGTTACCCATAGAGTAACCAGACTGCCACCTCTTCACCACCTGACAGCGAGTTGTAGGATGCAAGTGCAAAAGGGAACGGTGTAATGGATGCTACACAAGGAAGAGCCGTGTGCTAAAATTTTCTCTACCAAGTCCTCCGTAGATGGCTAAGCAAGCAGGCTATCTAGGCTGGGGACCAAGCGTAGTTGCAGAGGAGGGGCCCGCCCTAAAGGATTTCTCAACCAAGATGACAGATGAACGGTACTGGTGCATGTGTGACATCCATACCTGCAGCCAGACCTACATATTTATATGTCTCGTCGGTTTCACCGCGTTCACTCGTATTCCCTTACTTATAATCTCACACTTGGTTGGCTTTATATATATACCTACACCTATACCTATCCGCATAGTCCTGTGCTATTTGATCTGACCTATCTTTCAATTTAGGCATCCATCCATCAGTAAGGAGCCAAACTGACTCTAGCCTTACCTTCTTGAAACCTTGTTTGGAATTCTTCTCGGGTTACCTACCTACCCTCCCTATATCCGAGATGCAGGCTAGAATCTTGTCGCGGACACACTCCGACACACAATACTTCAACTCAAAGAGGTCTCTCAAGCTACCTAGTAGCAAGACAACGTCCAGTAACAATAACAACATGTCTCCCACGTCAACCATGACAGCCCTAGACCAAGTCCGGGCGAGGTCAAACTCTTCAGCGTCTAATAAGACCCGTCGCTCGACACGGGTACACTTCGAGATCCAGGAGGCTACGCCAGAATTCTACGGGTCCAAATGGCTCGACATGCTATCTCTATACTCGGGGTCGTCGAGCTTCGAGGTCGCCATCGCGGCGCTGTGCTCGCTCGCCCTCTTCGTCGCCGTGCGACAGGGTTTCTTTGGCGGGACGAACCTAGGTGTAGTCTTAGTCGGCGGTCTCTTTGTTGTCTCCATCGTCCACTGGGCGTTGATGTACTTCTTTGCCGGGCCCCAGAAGCCTAGCAAAGACACCCGTAAGTGCGAGCCGAGCTTGTCTCTGTTTCTCTCTGTAGCTGACTGGTTCGATCTTGTAGCACTCTCTCGTATCCAATATTGAAAATGATTGCGATACCATGACGATTTTTACCTCGGCTGTCTACTGGGTGATCTGCCTTTGCCTTTGCTTCCCGGCTAGGCTTAAACGTCTTAAGTCATCGGCATGGGTTAATCGGGGTATGCAACACCTGCATCTACAATTAAGTTGACCAGGTCCTGGTCACCACCGCCCGCCCGAGCACCCACACTCACACGCATACATGCATACATTCAACAGAGACCATAGCCCAGCACAGCCCAGCCGAGCACAGCACACAAGTCCGATGCATATGCACATACATATACCCAACACATCTCACAACCACCATATCTACGATAGATGAATTTGTCGGATTTCCCTTGGATAGGATTCTGGGCGTAAATAGGCGTTACCAACACGGCGAACTTGATGGTTTTTTTCGGGGTTATTTCATTTGTTTGGGCGTATTCTAGGCTTTTTCCTTTCCTGTTAGATACCAAGACCGAGGTTCGGATGCCACATTAGAAGATCCCGGACGCTAGGCTCGGCAATACCTTAAAGGGCTATGAATTACATATCTATGCATGAATAGTGGTACGAACGTTCAGCCCATACTTATGAGGGTTGATGGATAGATTACAGTATGAGACAGCGCCGCTTCATGAGTACACATACAAGAAGCAAGAAAAAAAAACAAAAAGGGTAAGAAGTGGAAAATGGAATCCACTGCGCCTTGTTGGAGACAATGCATTCCGTTCCCTCTCTCCCTGGATTCCACCTCTCTGGGAGTCAAAAGAATACTACAAATGAAGGCGAGACATACCAAATAAACCACTACTTTCGCAATTGCAATATTAGAGTACGCACTATCACTCTGCTCTCACGAGTCTCGAGAACCACTACCTCTTCAGTTGCATACCGCGCTATTCGGCTTGTCAGAAATAGACTATCTGAAGCCTTTGGCAGCCCATCCTTGTGACAACGAGAACAGCGCTTCCTTATTCCCTATTGAGAGCAAGACCGAATACCTGAAACATGAAGGCGAGACAGGATACTTACAACACCTCTCGCCTAGTCCGTTCTACTCAGTATGATACGTACTTGTTTAGATATGGGTGCATGACTTTTAGCTGCTATTCCCCGTCTTACATGCTATCATTAGCTATTCAACCTAGATAGATCGTCAGGTACGGACCCCCGGTCGGGTCGAAAAAGGTTACGGTGAGCGAAATATGGCACTTATATGCATATACATACTAAAATCGACACCGGGATCACCACAAGTATGTACCGTCCAGCTGGATTCGTAGGGCGCGAGAGCTCGCGTAATCCGAGTATAGCTCTCTATCCATTAATATGGTATCCAGTGTTACATACCTACCTGCTTTATGTAGTCCAACGAGCCGTACCGCACCGGACTACGATTTTTAAACCCGAATATTCGAGACGGTTGGCAGGGGTCCGTCAAGCCTAAGTCATACTATACTGCGTACACGATTCGATATTTCCTCTTCCCCCGCATTTTGCTTTCGCTTCGATTCGCCTAACCTTCCTACTTCCCTACCTAAGTAAAGAAAGAAACCTAGGAATGCAACAGAACGCTTCCACGAAGCGGCATAGACTTCCATTTTAAGGGAACCGGAAGGTAGGACGAGGCGCTTGGTTGGCTCTAGAGAGAGGATTTCCATTCCTTTAGAGGAATGTGTTACTGTGTAGTGTAGTGTCGAACCCCCATGCATGCCCACAACATGTACTCCGGTCCTAAGACCAGTGAAAGACAAAAGTCTAGGCCGGCGCTTAACCACCAGATTTCCGATCTCTCGCGGTAAGTGGCTCCCTGGTCTTGGAAGATCCGAAAACGGTTCACGATGCTTTGGTATACCTATGTCCTATAACCTCGTGATCGCCCTTGTTTACGCCTGCGGAGGACTTGACCTACTTACCTTCTATCCTCGGACTTCGATAAGGACTTGGAGGTAGTGAGTGAGTGGTACCCGCAACCGCAACCGCATAGCATGGCTGGCTCCTTCCTCCTTCCTCCCTCCTTCTTCTAGCTGGGCACTCCTGAGTGAGAAGGGAGGTGAGGTGACCCTTTTACTTCTTCAATAAGCGAATCTCCCTTTGTCGATGTAAGTACGTAAACTTGCTGCAGCCATGGCACCAGCGCCCGGCGGATGCTACAGTAAAGGTTCAAGTTATCCCTCCCTTTCGGAGGGTAAGGGTCTATTTTGGCATCCTCTACGTTGTCAACCTTCGTACTAACGTAGCTATATATCGCCGTCCAATTATTTATTTCTCCGTGCGCCTCGGAGGCACGCTATGTTTAAGGGTAGGTATACAGATCAAGATCCGCGTATATAGAGATCCATATAGCCAGTCCAGCTCAGGTCCCTTCACCTGACGACCGCGAGTGAGGGTGATAAACGTTACTTAGACCACGGATCCCCAACATCAAGACTCAATACCTGTCCCTCTGTCCCCTACCTTACCTAGCCCTTACCTTGTCTTACTCGAAGGTCGCCATGAAGTTTTCTACCACTCTGGCATCTGCTGCGGCGCTAGCCATCACGGTGACAGCGGGTCCCGTTGCGAAAGTTAACCCCATCAAGAACCTCCCTGAGAATGGCGTCCACCTCGATAAAGTCGAGGTCATTAAGGACATCCCCCCTGAAGGCGTCCACATCACCGAGCTCGACACCTTGAGCACATTAAGCGTCCTCGCTACGGGTACAACGGCCAACGACTATCTGAACGGCGGGTGCAAGGACGTCATCCTCTTCTATGCGCGAGGGAGCACGCAAGCTGGAAACATGGTAAGTCTCTTTTCCTCTTCCCCCTCCCTTCCATCCTTTCATTACCCTTCTAGCGACTTTGTCCCTTTTTCTCTTTTCAGCTCTATTCTAACATAAACCGCAACAACAATTTAGGGTGATCAGCCGGGTCCCCAAACCGCCGACGGCTTAATCTCCTCGTTGGGAAGCAGCAAGATCGCCATCCAGGGCGTTCCTTACGGCGCCTCTCTACTCACGAACGTGCTACCGGGCGGCTGCGACTCGGGCGAAGCCAAGGACTTCGCGACGATGCTCTCCGGCGCAGCGAGCAAGTGTCCGTCCTCGAAACTCGTTGTGTCGGGCTACTCGCAGGGCGCGGCGTTGGTGCATGCCGCGGTGGAGCAGCTCTCATCCACGGTGCGGGCGCGCATCTACGCCGCCGTCACTTTCGGCGATACCCAGAAGCAGCAGGACGGCGGCAAGATCCCCAATTACGACGCCAGTAGGACGCTGATCCTCTGCAATGATGGTGATTTGGTCTGTGAGGGTACCTTGGTTGTTACGAGCGCGCATCTGAGCTATACGTCTAAGGTACCGACGGCCGTGAGCTTTATTGTTAGTAAGGTGAAATGAGGTGAGGTGAAGTAAGAGGAAGGGAGGTGTATAATGGTAAGGAGCAAAGCAGGGGAGGGGAGAGTAAAAATTGAGTATTGCGAGGTGAGTATGGTAATAGTGTGCAGATAGTGATGGCCGATTCTCAGAGAAATATGATACATACTTAGTCATATAATAGTGTCTTCATATCAGAATACTCTTCCACACCTCGACATGTCCTCGCTCGTTGTGTTCATACATACCTATCTAACCTAGACTCTTTAAGGGCAAAGTGCTTGCTTGGCCAGCATATCTAGCATCCTCACTTGACCTAAATCAACACTGTCCCGGTGTAATGTAATAAAACATACAGCATAGGCATAGTAACACTACGTATATAAAAATGTCCACAAACTAAATTCTGTAATACATACATATGTAGATCCTACCCCTCCCTGCCCTTCTCCGATCCGGTCCGATCCGATTATGTTGTACCGTTGCAAACCGCGCCGGTTCAATCGGCAGACACGCCGATATACTTGCACGCCTATCGTACAATGGATACTAAGGTACACCTATTTGTGGATAGATGATTAGCACCGCACCGCACCGCCAAGGTCCTAACCCAGGTTACTACTGTATGCTGTACTGTACCCAGATGATATTTGGTATACAGTCCATTGTGTACAACCTTGTCCCTTCCCTTTCCCTCCTCCGGTTTCACAGTGTTGGAGATAACGCTTCCATTTCGTCCGATATAGGTGTGTATGTGGGTGTGTGTGTGTGTGATAATTTCATGACGACACAAGGTTGCTATCTACCCCGCTTCTTCAACGTACGGTATCTAGTTGTATATATTAAGTCGACAACTCTTCTCTGGCAGTATTGATCATCTTGTTTTTCTTTTTCCCCATCTCGCATTGTACTTCTCTGTCAAAGCAGCTTCTTATCGGCACACAAATAAGTAAAGTGAAAAAAAAGAGCATCGTGAGCATGACCAACCAACTTTTGCCTGCCTACTATGCTTCCAACCCTCAACCCCTTGTCTCTCTCGCTCTCTCGCGTAATAGGCACTAGCTATAGAGAGGAAAGACACTAACTTCTTAACTTACTCTCAGCAGGACGAAAAAAGTACTCTCGGTACGCCGACTTGCATGCCCAGAGAAGGGAGAGAAAGGACCATGGCCTCCTCGATTGGGATCATCCAGAAATACATGTCGCGGGAATTGACGTCGATGTTGATATCAATTACCGCGACATGAGAAAAACAAAACGAGTATTCAATCAAACATGTGAACTATGTCATCAGGTAACGAATGAGTTATACACTGTGACAGAGACATGAGCCGGTGTTCGAGTCTTACCCTCCCTTTTTTTTTTCTGGGCTACATAAATTTTTTATGAGCCTATTCTTTGAAAAAAAGAATAAGAATAAAAAGATACGGAAGCTCGTTCTGAGATTATACGGCGTTGAACTTGATCTGGATAATACCAGCGAAAGGATCATGCTCTTGACCACCTCTTCCCTTCCCTCTTCCCCCTCCCCCTTATATGGTATAACTGACCACCTATTCAGCATAACCCGAGACACCCAGTTCGATTTGAATCCGCTTTGAAGCAAAAATGGCACCAGCAGTAACCGTCGACATCGTCGAACCCACCACCCTCCCACACAAGGGCGGTGTTCCCGTCGGTAACGGCAATGGCAAGCTCCACGAGGACGTCCAGGTGGAGGGGGGCAAATGGTCGGACTTCTCCTTCCAGCCGATCCGCGAATCGCAGGTAGCGCGCGCCATGGCCCGTCGCTACTTCCAGGACCTGGACACCTACGCCGAGTCCGACGTTGTCATTGTCGGCGCCGGATCCTGCGGCCTGAGCACGGCTTACACTCTCGCCAAGGCCCGGCCGGATTTGAAGATTGCGATTATCGAAGCTAGCGTTTCGCCTGGTAAGTCTTTCTTCTTCAAACTGGATTTTGGCATTGTCCCAAAGCAAGCCAGCAAGCAAGCAAGCAGGCTTTTTGTTCTGCCGTGTTCGTCTGTGGGGGAAGATCGAGCTAACGCGCGAATCGCAGGTGGCGGCGCCTGGCTCGGCGGGCAGCTCTTCAGTGCAATGGTCATGCGCAAACCCGCCGACAAATTTCTGTCTGAAATCGGCGTGCCCTTCGAAGACGAAGGGTCCTACGTCGTGGTCAAGCACGCGGCTCTATTCACCTCCACCCTCTTATCCAAAGTCCTCTCCTTCCCCAACGTGAAACTCTTCAACGCCACGTCGGTGGAAGACCTCATCACGCGCCGCTCCGATGACGCCGAGGGCGGCGGTCTGCGCATCGCGGGCGTGGTGACCAACTGGACTCTGGTGGCCATGCACCACGACGACCAGTCGTGCATGGACCCCAGCACCATCAACGCGCCCGTCGTCATCAGCACCACGGGCCACGACGGGCCCTTCGGCGCCTTCAGCGTCAAGCGTCTCGTCAGCATGCAGGCTCTCGAGAAGCTGGGCGGCATGCGTGGCCTCGACATGAACACTGCCGAGGACGCCATCGTTAAGGGGACCCGCGAGATTGTTCCCGGACTTATCGTCGGTGGTATGGAGTTGTCCGAGGTCGACGGCGCGAACCGCATGGGTCCGACCTTTGGCGCCATGGCTCTCTCTGGTGTCAAGGCTGCCGAGGAGGCGCTGCGCGTCTTTGACCTTAGGAAGAAGCAGAATTCTGTCTAAGCCTAGGTAGATAAGTGCTTGGGCTCGCATTCGCGGTCCGCTGTACACGATGTATGTGGAGGAAACGCAACTCCTTGATGTTCCGTGCATGGTTTCGGAGAGGTAATATCACTCTTGGAGACGATAAAACATTCCCTTGTATGCTACCTAACACCTTATAACTCACTCGCTTGGAATACATGAAATATGAAATTGGAGTCGGTACTTGCATCATATCATCGCGCGTCGTGTTGGAGCGTGTATGCTTCCGTACGACCGGTCAGCTCTATTCGCGACACGAGACGGGCACCGCGTCTAGGTATATAAAGTGCCTAATCATATAAGTAAGTCGGCGGAGGACAGTCAAGGTAAGGATCCTGAGTGCATCTCATCCCTTCAAAGACGATGATCAAGTCGCTATACTTAGTGCATATAAGCGCTCCAAGGTGAGTAATCATTGTAAGGCGTTCATTGTTCATGTTCGTCCAGGTGCATGGAATGTAGAAATGCCGCGTTGGCCGCTCCTCATGATCGACATCGACGGCCTTAGTACAGACCCAGAGATCTCCGTCGAGGAAGACAGCGCGGTTCCGGTATGTCCCAACGAAAGCGTGTATGGGTATATCGTTGAGATTATGCGCCTCTTTAATAGCCTTGTTTTGCTCTTTGATGTCGTCCACTCTCCAGAAACTGCACTTTATTGGTGCCCAACGATCACCAGGATGAGAGGGCGCCGATACTATGTGGTTCCCATCTTGGGTGACGTAGGCTTCGATCTGCATAGGAGGATCTCCAGGATTCCAATGTTTTGCATGCTTACTCGACTCGAATTCAAGCCTGATCCCGCTTTCAGCTGTGACCTCTTCGAATCCATCCCAAGTGAAGATCCTGATTGATTGGGATGATATGGATATGAGCTTTGATGCGTCTTTTGGATGTGCAATCCATCGCGACGTCTCACCTTGCTCCTTGTTTAGCTGTTTTTCTATCACCGTCCCGTCTTCCACCTTGAATAAAGAGCTTGCCATTTGGGAGGACACAAGGAGTCTATCGTTTTCCGGGCTGAGGAGAACCTGTCTCATACCGCCGTCTTGCCTTCTATCTAGGCGCAAGTCCAGTCTGACATCGCACTTCCAACTCTGTCGCGAAACTCGCTCCATGTTGACCGCAATGACCCGACCAGAATTATCGCCAGTGGCTATAGTGCGACCGTCAGCAGACCACACCACTGAAACTATGCTTACTGTGGGTGCATGCTTGTACACCTCCTGAAGTTGCTTCCCAGTCTTCGTTTCGTATATGGAGACGATGCCATTGCTTTTACCACAACAGATATACTCCCCAGTTTTGTCTTGTGTCAGAGCTGTGATATAGTGGAGATTTTCAGGGGAGTCTAGGAGAGTGGAAGTTGTTGGTAGCCTGATAGCCTCCGATTCGTCGCTGCTGGCTTCGTTGCATCTGGCTCTGCGATTCATCAACAGGATTTCCGGGTCCCATACGTTACAGCCTGAAGACCGGACATCATAAAGCCGCCGACCATCAGGACTGAACGCTAACGCGGTGATGGGATCATCATCATTGTCCATTTCGCAGAGTAGATCGAGAGTATCAGTCCCATAGATTTTCAGGCACCCGCATCCGTGTCCGGTTGCCAGCAATGTGCCACTTGGGCTGCAGGCGAGAATATGAGATTGAGCATCGATCTCCGTCTCTCCATAGGGCGTAGAAACCATGATGGTCGCATCTACATCGACTCCATAGACATTCCCAGACACGGGATTGAAACAGGCCCCTATAGGATTTCGCATAGGCAGGGTCTTAATAATTTCGCCCTTTTCTATATCCCAAACTTCGAGAGGCCAGCCTTTGTACGCGAGTGAGACCCGCACGCATTCGTTATCGAACCCCGCTCCCCATGGTCCGCCACGATGCTTCCCCTTCCCATCTGGACGAGTGAACCGGGTTCGGCGCCTATCGCCACTTTCAATATTCCAGATGCTCAAAGTATTGTCATAAGCAACTGAGATGAGTTGTTTCCTATCTGGATGGAGACACACGGCGAGACAACGTGCCTCTGGATTATTCTCAAATTGGGTCGTTATCGTGCCCGTTTTGATTGTCCAGAGTTTGACGAACCGTAATCCTCCAGTAACAATTCGCTCACCGGTAGTGTCAATATTCATCGCTGTGATTCTTTCACCGTGACAGTATCGTTGGAACTCTTGGTATGTGTCTGCTAGGTAAACAACAACAGTTCCTTTCATATCAGAAAGTCCGATTATGATATGGGTGTTCCCGCAGACCATCGTTTTGAAAGACCCCCCCGCCTGATCGCCCGTGATATGTGCCAAGCAGTCATCCCATTCCTTCAAACCAGTACTTACTACGGATATGTGGCCTGAAGAACCAAACCGAGAGTAAATGCAGGTTTGCTGGGGGCAGAGTGCCGGTATGAGGTTGTGGATAGAAAAAGGGTGAGCAACAATCTTGCGACCGAACTTCGGTACGATTCGGGCAAGGTCAATCGCCCATCCCGCGATGACGTCCCTATCGGCCGTGTTAAGGGAATGCGCGGAAATAATGTGTTCAAGGACCCTCCCGGCTTGAGTCAAGTACTCTAGACGGTCGAGTATTCCGACAGCCTCTATCCAGAAAAGTACCGAGTTCTGAAGGAATTCTAGCAGCGCGGAAACTACAGCTTTATCCACATGTGATTCACCGAGATGCTCAAACCAGGATTGGGCTGAATATCGAAGAAGAGGGCGAGTTCCGTCGGGAATCTGGGAGTCTCGTGTTCGCGTCGTAAATCGCTCTTTGGGGTCTCGAAGACTGTGCGCCCTCCAAGCCGCGAGACAAACGATTGTGAGCTCCCTGTGGGCTTCGCGTGCGTCGACTCCAAACTCCGAAAGCCGATCTTGCAACAAAAAGTCCTTCACAGTGCCATGGATTGGCTGTATCACTGAGGTGGCTTCGTCAACCTTGAATAAATGCGGGCAGACTCGGTGTATTGTGTATTTCAAGTCCAGTAGCATGCCAAACTGAGGCTGGAGAGCCGCTTGGAGTTCCATAATTTTCAATGGGCGGATAGCGCAGGTGGCGAATTGAAGGATCAGTTTCGCGAGTGGCTTGTTGCTTAGTCGTAGTTTGCTTGACATCTCATTAAGTATCTTCTGATAGAAGTTAGTCATTTCAGATGGGAGCCCTTCAAGGACTTCCATGACGTTTTGCTTGGTATGTGCTGTAGCCACCATCTCCGCAAGAGCGAGTTTGACCCAGAGGAAGATTCCTTGGGACTTTTGCACCAGCAAGGATACGATTTCCTCGCGCTCGTTTAAGCCTAGAGGTAGAAGCTCAAGTTGCTGGTTAGCAAAGGCTGTCATGTCGTTCTTTGTATCGCTTGCATTGATCGACTCAATTCTTAAGGCAGCTCCAAGGCTATCGTCAATACGGTCAGAGATGATTAAAGAAATACCAAAACATTGACCTCTGGATAGAAAGCTACTGAGTCCTAACTTACTTCAACTTCTGGAAATATCTCTCAATATCGGGGTTAGTCCTTGAAGCTGAAATGAGTTTGATGCATGTGCGGGCTTGTATTTTTCCGATGAGGGAGATGATTTCGTTAGGTTGTTCGGCTTCGTCTAGCCCGTCAATGACCCAGTACCACGGTTCAAAGCACTCCAACTTGAACAGAATATCGATGAAGACCTTCTGCCATAATAATCTTGTGGGCAGAGAACGTATACTTGCGTGCTCTTCGTCCAGTTCGGTTAGGCGATCAAAAACCTGAGGTATATGAGTCGCCATTTGAGAGAGAATCGACAACATGAAAGCTCTCGTGCTTCTTTTGGTTTTGCTGTTAACTTTAAAGAAATAGTATGCGCATGTCTGGCCATCTGTGCGCAACTTTTCAATAATAAATCCAAGTAAAACTGACTTCCCCGTACCAGGAGGGGCATGTAGCAACAAATGTCGTGCATTTAGTGCAGTCGACGTATCCATCCACCACGTATACGCTTCTTTATCGAGAATCCAAAGACAAGATTTGGCATCTGTCCGCAGATCCTGACAAAGTAAAAGATCTTCCTGGGCGGTATCTTCTTGTCCCAATATTCGAGATAACTGCCTTGAGGGTGGGCTGATCTGACGAACAACTTGGGTCGCCGCCGTTGAAGACAGCGAGTGTGGATCCAAATTGGGAAGGCTCGGGGAAGAGCTATAACCGTGTCTGGGTTCTGTATTCGCCCCGATCTTCTCTATTAAATGTACAAGCAGCTTCTTGATCGTAATATAACCGGGAGAGTCTGCTGTCTCAAACTTGCAAATGGTGTGGTGATTGGCATCTATATGGGAGGAACACTCGTTGGGGTAACCCAGAATTGCTGAGCTCCGATCGACAATTATCTACGACAAGATCATCAGCTTGGTTTTTTGCAACAGCTTAGGTCACTAGCTGACCGATGATTTCCCTGGTCCAAGAGAAGTGGGTTCAGTCTCGTGGAACGACCACAGCGTGAGGTTTTCGGCATGATGGCGGAAATCTTCGTTGATTGCCACAAGAGTATTCGAGTTTCGCATGAGCTCCTGTACAAAAGCCTTCGAGCCAATAGAGGCAGAGAGTATCCTGTGAAGAGTTACTGCTGAGTCTGATCCGCGATGAGGGGTTCCAAGGAAAATCATGGCTCCAGTTCTAATAGATTTAGATATTTCCTGGTATTTTAAGTCTTGGAGCGCAAGCATGTAGGCCTACAATAGTACCGCAGTCAGTCATTCTGACGTTGTCCCATGTAGCTGACAGCGTCTACCGAACTAACCTTTTTGACTAATAAGCCGCCCATAGAATGTGCAACAATAATTAGCGGGAATTTAGCTATACTCGCCGTGAGTATCTCAAGTAGGAGCTTTTTAGCGAAGTCCAGTATAGTAGTGGTAGAGCCTCGTTTCGTGAGATACCCTCCGCCATAGCCAAAGGTGAAAACACGGACATGCTCCAGACCGACCTCGAGAGGCAGCCATTTCTGTGGCCAAAACTATGTTTATAAGCATAAATACATTCGTTGGCAATGAGATTATATAGAAGACTACAGCTGACCATCTGGATCAGATGTAGTAAAAACATACGTTGACTGGGTCTCTCCGGAAAGACCATGTTTTAACAGGGTGCCCCCCTAGACCATGGACGAAAATGATGACCGCCGTACAATCTTTGATGTCTCTGGTTAACTCAAAGAGGCCTAGCTTCAGTTCAAAAGCATCGTCCTCTTTTGCCTTGGATGCGGGCGATAACCGTTGGAGGAACTTGGTGCCTGCCGTGAGCCTCGACAACGTTCTCCTCGATACTGAGTCAGAGTCCGTTTGCATTGTCACTATGTAGATTCAACTTGGGAGGACATAGCCAAGGTGCTAGACTCGATTCACAAGTATCTTGGCAGCCACTTTGACGGCTTCAATGGTTCATAGATTAGAATTGAAGGAAATGGACAAGGGCTTTAGAGCTCCCAGCATTTAGCTTACCTGAATGTGTGTCGGTCTGTGCTTGGAGCTGGGGGTACACTGAACACTGTAGAGATGTACACCTGTACAGAATAGGGGTGAGGGGTTGCATCAAGAGGCTTGGCACTATTATAATTTATCGCCCCAGGTTGGGTTTCAATTCTATGATCATATTGTTGATCAATTTGGGATAACAGTCCACGAGCAAGCCCTCCCAACAAGCGGACATGTGCGACTTGAGGGTCGACCTACTGAGAAGGCGGGTAGTGTTCTTTGTAGGCATCGGAAAACTCCTTTCCAAAGCGGCTCCGTTTAGGCCGCCAGTCTCCCATCTCCTGCTCGTTGTGAGCGTAAAAGGCCGATGTATCGAAGATGACGGTGGCTTAGTGCTTCCATTTATGGCGCTCTTCCCCACCTTTAAAAGTCAGAGATAGAAGAAGTTAAGCTCTCATCGAACAATAGAATAGGACTTGTTAGACTCATCACATGTCGCCATGTACCAAAGCTGGCCGAATCTGATGCGAACCCTGCTGCCATGGCCGGAGCAAGCGAGGAATGATTATATCAAAGACGGGCGTGATTGCAGCGGCGAGCTCTAGCTATAGCCCGTTGACTTTGAGATCAAGCTCGAGCATGTGTCTCAATCCGCTGGGAAGAATACTTCGCACGATTGTTCCCAATCCACTTCTGCGATGTAGTTCCATTACCGGTGACTACACCAAACTCGAACTTGCCAGTTGGACTGACGCTCGTCTTATGTAGCTTGGCCAGATTCGAGCAGAAGTCTCCGGGGTCGGGTAGGCCTGTCTTTATCATATCTATGAATACACGGATAAAGAAGTAAGTGGCAGGCACATCTTTGTACGCACCCCAAGCGACGGGCTTAGGCGCAAATGAGAAGACTGTTTTATGTATAGCGAGCATTGCCTCGTACTTCCCTTGAAGCATGGCACGCCCACCATCGTCTGTTGCAATTTTGATGAAGAAGAACACCTCGCCGCCGTCCTCGGCACGTGTGATGATCTTGGCCGTTCGAATCTAGTCCGATGCGCCGAGAGCCATCGCTTTTATTAAAGAACACCCTTTGGGCAGAGCTGCTTCGAGTTAAGCTCACGTCCACACGCGCTGATCAGGAGAATGAACTTGCCAGTTGACAACGTTTGGGTCAGCCTCAATCTCATTCCCGATGCGGGCATCACGTCTTCCAGAGACGGACCTTCACTATGAATATCCCACTTTGGGTGGAGTATTGAAATAGAAGCCATGGCTACATGTGGGTACCCGAGTACGTAAGATCGTGGTTGCAAGTCGATTAAAAGAAAGGGTTGCATGTCTCTTATACCCCTTAAGATACTTAGGCAGGCACGCCCGTGTGACTTCCTTGCATATATCAACAGGCTCATCCCAGCGCTACCACTCCTATTGTCTCACACGGAAAACCGTTGGAGACAAGATATTGGTTATGCTAGCTGGGATCCTGCCTAGTACTGGGTACCTGCTTCTAGGTCGCCGATGTAAGGGATATCTGCATTGCTTACTGAGGTATCCGGCTTTCCTGCCCCAAATAAAGTGCCAAACACTCCCAACCGAACCTCAATCGACATCATAACAAACTTCACCAAGATGACACCTGTATTTGAGTGCCCAAAAGGATTGTCGGTACCGAAGCTGGGGCTCGGCACATTCCAGCCTGAAGCAGCTCCGGCGCAGACAGTGGTGCAGACTGTGCTCAAGGCTCTGAGAACAGGTTATCGACACATAGATACGGCCTTCATGTACGGCGATGGGAACGTAGAACGGGCTGTTGGTCAAGCTTTGAAAGAATGGGGAGGTCCGCGAGAGGAGGCGTACATCGTATCTAAACTGTAAGTTCCTTTCTTGATTGTGTTATTATATGGCCCCTATTTCTAATAACGGCAACTTCCTGTTAGTGCAAATGCTCACCACCGACCTGAAGACGTAGCACATGCGCTTAATCTGAGTCTGAAAAACCTAGGCCTGACATACAGTAAGGCACTCTAATATATTCATACTATGGCCTTGACGTTTCCCCGCTGACTCCGTTATAGTCGACCTCTATCTGACGCATTGTATGAAAACCTCCCCTATGATACCGATTTCGCCTGGGCACTTATCTGACAGTGAGAGCATAGACCCGGTTGCTTATGAAAGAGATGGAGACAAGCCCGAAGACTGGAGGACAGCTAGACTGCCTAACGGCCAGGTATCTCCTATACAATATTCTCTTGTTGACTATCCTTCGAGCTCTGACATGGAGTGATACAGCCCAAAGTCGATTACGAGCTATCGAATAGGTACGATCGCACGTAGAAGTCAATGGAGAAACTGGTAGACTCTAGAAAGGCGAAAGCAATAGGCATTTCTACCCAAGACAACGACGGTGGATTGCGCGCTAAAATATATGTCCCATATCAGGCGTCTCCAACTTTTCAAAGATCAGGCTCCGCGAATTATTGAAGACGGCGACCATGAAACCAGCAGTTCTTCAACTTGAGATGCATCCGTATGCCTACCTATCTGTGCCACCTAAACGTTCGCCACTAATAGCAGGAAAGATACCTACCTCAATTTGAAATAATGGAGCTTTGTCGAACCGAAGGGATTCATGTTACTGCCCATTCGCCGTTAGGTGGTCGACCAGTACCACAGGTGGCATTGAACAAGGACGTGCCGGGACCGCTTCACGACACCACTGTAAGTAAGGCCTGGTTGTGAGCGGGATGTTAAAGCGTCAGTACGTCTAACAATACATCAGATACAGGCAATAGCCAAGAAGCACGGTAGGACAGCTGCCGACATTCTTCTGAAATGGGGTATACAGAGGGGAACGAGTGTCATTCCGAAGTCATATGACCCCGCCCACATTCAATCGAACTATGCCGTACTATCTCATCCTAATCTTCCCGACGAGGATATGAGAGCTATTGATAACTTGAGAAAGCCCAACTCATATGTCAGATTCATGGATCCGAGACGACATTGGGGTTTCGACATCTTCGATGAGGCTCAAGCAGCTCTTCCTGAGAGAAAAGATGACTTCGAACTCTGAGTTATGATATATATATCAACTCTATCTGCTCCATATCAACCCAACCACCTCATAGGGCTCGTTAACCTCCTCGTTTCCTTTCCGGAGAGGGAGCTGTCTCATAACGTCTTTAGATACATCGGTAGTTTTCAGAAAAATAGGTCTTTCTATCTTCATTAGGCGCTTTCTTTCTGAGCGAGCTACGCGTGGATTCTATCGTGGTCTTGATATATATATAAAGCGATCAGACCATATGTAGATAATTTGACTAATTTTCTGGCAAGTGCTTGTATAAAAACAGGCATAAGCGCTACAAAATATCATCAGATATCATCAGACACCTAAATTTCGATTCAATGGGGAGTTCCTACAATGTTAAAGAATTATAATTAGGTTGACTTTTGCAGACTACCAAGTGAAATAAAGTACATGTACAGTAATTCTTTGCGAGTACCCGAGTGCCACTAATCTCGCGTTAGTAGTGCGCAAGCGACCTTGAAGCATATAGACAATACAGTAGGTACTATTTACTCAGATTGGTACGTGTTCTTATAAGAGACGCTTCCAACTCAAGCACCTGAGATCTCCTAACCCATAATAGAAATCTCTTATGCTTCTTCTACTCAGGCTCTGGCGTCGCGCAAAGGCGCTTGTGGACCGGAGTTATCGGTGTATAGTAAACTGCCTAACCGCTTAAGGTGGGGCTACCCGAAAAATTGCCTGTTAAAGTGGGGCAGCGACTCAGTTCCCTTCCCGCCATCTCCCGAAGAAGACCAATCAGAAGAAAGAGAAAAAAATTGTTAATTGCATATTTTTCTTCTTGGCTCAGACTAGAGCCGAAACAAGGCCAGCGTATGTTCCCATTTCCCGCGAGTCCCTTTTATCAGTCCAGAGAAAAAGCCTCAGCAACAACGTTTTTCTCCTACCAATCCATCCATCTATCAACATCCGTGTACACCATAATTAGACGGCATCGTTCACTCGGGTCATCTTTCTTTAAGCTTTACTAGGCGATTTGACCGTTCTCTCTCTCCACTCAATATTTTTAATAGTCTCTATTTCCTCTCTTCGCCATGTCTGCCGCTTCCGATAAGGTTGATGCCGTCGCCCGTGCTGCTGCCGCCAACGCCCCTGGCCAGCTAAGCGGCGCTGCCCTCTACTCCAGATTCGCCCTTGCCGGTGCTGTCTGCTGCTCCGTCACACACGGTGCCCTCACTCCCGTAGATGTGTAAGTGCTGTACCGTCCATGACAAACGTGGGAAAAGAAAATTTGAGGTAAAAGGTCATTGAAGACGCTATGCGACTTGATCTGTTGCCTCGAAATATGAAGCCATTGGGCTCTGAACATCCCTAGAATCCGATCATCTATTTGCGCCGACCTTCCTTGCTAATGCGCTATTGTTGGACAGCGTCAAGACAAGAATTCAGCTCGATCCCGCCACATACAACCGCGGTCTGATCGGTGGCATCCGCCAGGTCATCGCCAACGAGGGCGCTGGTGCCCTGTTGACCGGTGTTGGCCCTACCTTTGCCGGCTACTTCCTCCAGGGTGCCTTCAAGTTCGGTGGTTACGAGTTCTTCAAGCAGCAGTGCATCAACCTTTTCGGTATTGAGAACGCCTCCAACTACCGAACCGGTGTCTACCTGGCCTCGTCTGCCGCCGCCGAGTTCTTCGCCGATATTGCCCTATGCCCCCTTGAGGCCACCCGTATCCGTCTCGTCTCCGAGCCTACATACGCCAATGGCCTGATTGGTGGCTTCAGCAAGATCCTTAAGCAGGAGGGTGTAGGCGCTTTCTACGCCGGTTTCGGCCCTATCCTGTTCAAGCAGTAAGTCTTATCCGATCAGGCTTGCTTGTATATTTGCTCGTTTTACTCACGATGCTTCAAAGGGTTCCCTACACAATGGCCAAGTTCGTCGTCTACGAGAAGGTCGCTGAGGCTGTCTACCGCAAGTTCCCCAAGAAGGACATGTCCGACGGTATGCAGACCACCGTCAACTTGGGGTCTGGTCTGATTGCCGGTTTCGCCGCTGCCATTGTCTCCCAGCCTGCCGATACCATGCTTTCCAAGATCAACAAGACCAAGGGTGCTCCTGGTGAGGGCACCACTAGCCGTCTGATTAAGATCGCTAAGGAGCTTGGTTTCCGGGGATCATACAGCGGTATCGGTGCCCGTCTCTTCATGGTTGGTACTCTCACTGCTGGTCAGTTCGCCATCTACGGTGACATCAAGAAGGCTCTTGGTGCCACTGGTGGTGTTGAGATCTCCAAATAAACGGTTTACCAGGCTCGGATCTGGTCAGGCGCTCGGAGGGTTAGTATGTGATGGCTGGTGGATTTAATACTGGATAAGTTGTGGTATCCTTTTATTGCATACAGCATCAGACTATCAGATGTCGAGATGCTTTCTGCATTTAAAAAGGGCTTCGCCACTTGGTTTTTCGGGCAGCTCGACGTATATCCCTGCTGCTTTTTTCCTTTTGTTAGCATAGAATGGGCGGCACTGGACTGGGTCTGCAGGCTTCTCTAGTGGTGTCAAAAAGCCTCGGGACTTGTGGGCCACCATAATGGCTTCACGATTCCTACGAACCTGTTTGCTATAGATGCATGAGACATAGACACAGAAAAGCATCTGGAGGCAGAAGATGGTACTTTCTTAATGGGTTGTTGTACAATAAATAGACTGGTTTTCAGTGATAGAGCGCCGTATTCCTGTCCATGTATAATCCAACTTCTCATTACTGCAGAATAAATCTCTTGAAAGACCCGTGACTACCTGAATTACACTTGAGAGTAGCACGAGATCGCTGGATTCTGTTGGCAAGCGCGATTCAGTAGGCAGTGCATGGACCTGTCTACGGTGACACTGTTATTATGTGGTGGAACACGATCTTTCGATTCGGCTTCCCGCGTGATCACTTTCCTTGCTCACGTTGGTAGAACTTATAACCCATCCAAATACCTACTACATAAACGGCCGCTTTGTACGCGACGGTAGTATGCTAGGCGGCGAGTTTTGCCGACCTCACTAGTAGGATAACAGACAGGAGATGTAGATATACTTAAGTAGGTCCTCTGTGCTGGCATGTGAGAAGCTACTCTGCGTCATGCCGTAGTCAAGGGCATTCGCCAACTTCTGGCCTAGCCGGGAAGATATGGATGAGTCTCCTCCTGCCCTGGAAGCAGTGTCCCTGCCGTCTATAGAGGATTATGTTCTCAAACGAAACGGTGTTGTTTTTAGTAGGCCGGATGTGGTGATATAACCAAAGTCGGGAAACCTTGCGAGATCTGAAATATAGCTTATAGCTTCACCACTAGCAGCCTCTTTTGGAGTGAGGGCTCTCGTCATGTTCTCTATCTATCTGGATGCCTTGGAAGTTCGAATCCTGCGTTGACAAATTTCATAGCTATACCCCCCTGAGCTTGCACCTTACAAGATATGTATGTGTGAAGCCTCATGTCAGTCGCGAATGATAACACAACAATTGCCTTTCGGAGTAAAGTGAATAGGCACCCTCGTCTTCTGTTATACCTGCTAGCACTGGAAAGTGTGTGCTCGAAGTGATGTTCGAAGTACCATATACCAGATCCCAGTTCCGACATCGTTCGTCCATATAGCTTCGCTTGCCTGGCAGGCTACGTTCCAGATGCGGAGCAGAGAGTGCGAGAGAACCCGTTCTTCCCTGTCGGCATGGTGCAGGGCATCGAGCTCTTGTCGTTCCTAGAGTCGTAAAAGTGAACGTAAAGACGTTGAAGATATACTTATAGACTCTCGACCGAGTGCGACTAAATCACGCTCAGAATGCCAATATGGGGTCTCAGTTTCTGTATCCTTGCCAAAAGGTATAGGGAAGGTATGATAGGTAGAGATGGGAGGATAAGTCCGTCAGCATTCGGACTATGCGACCGCAGCAAGCAGACGCCACAAACCCCAAACTACAACAGTGTGCTGTGCATGGTGGATGGATGGAAACACAGCAACACAATCATTTCTAGCTGTGCATCAAAGGTTGCCAGCAGCGATAATATGTACCTCCCATGGATCTACAGTCCCTGAGATTCTCATTTCCAACGGCAGCATGTACATAGAGCAGTCTAGAAAGGAAGATCATCAGTTATGAACCTATGTAAAGCGTTAGCGGGAACGTTGCAGTAGGTATACTACGCTGCACACGTTTTTGCCGTCCATATATACCGGTGCCAAGGTAGACAGATCCTTTTGCATTTGGAGTTGCTCTAGCTTCTATTCATAAGTCATGACTTAAGAATAAAGAAGGTAGATGCAACAGATGCAACAGATGCAACAGATGCAACAGATCTCAAAATGGAGCTTGAATCCGAGGAGGTTGGCCGAATGATTTGTCGATCAACATGCAGAATCCTTGCCAATTTACCTATTACTTTTACCATGTGCCTTTCGAAAGCAGGACCTACAGAGAACTAGGGACCAATGCACGGCTTCATTTTTCGAGATGTCTTACTATACGAAGCAAGCAGAGCATCTACCTTGCCGTGCCACGCGATTATAGTCACGTAGTAGGCGTGAATTGAAGTAAGCGAGTCCGCCGCCACATCGCCATGCCGCAACATACCAGTCTCTGAAAACTGTCAATGGGTACCCTAACAACATGTTATAAAGACGTTAACCCATGTAGGTAATACGTAACAGAGGACGGTGGAATCACCGAAGGATGATGAGGGGATAAGCAGAGACACAAGGGTCTACGAATACAAAATGAGTGGGCGAATAACGACTAGGAGGTCTTAAACAAAAGTATATCTCGGGTTAATTGCGGCCTTCTCGCTTCCTATGGCCCGAGGGAACCCTGTTCTTCTTCCCTACCTCTACAGCCGTTGCCCCGGTTTCCCTCCAGCACTTCCCCACACCAAGCTAATGAAAGTAAAAAAGTAGGAAGAACCCCAGATATACCCCAGTTCTTGCTAGCATCAACCCAAGAGTTTAGCACAAACAAAAGGGACCAAAACCTGGCCGAGTTGTAGGAACTTCCAAGGACAATGAAGACGGAGGTTACATTAAGATCGCGAGGGCTTGTATCATTTCGCCTTCTTCTCCGTCTGATCATGCATCGCTAAATGAGGGGGAAGTACCTACAGAATACCGAGATGGGGGAGCCAATTAAACACGGTCTCTGTGCATCCATCTAGCAACAACCATGGCCGAACAGCATGTCATACCTCTATACATACTGCCGTACTAGTGATATTACAACTTGGAGCATGGGTACTGCCGTTCTTGTTCTTGAATTACATATCTACCTACCTAATAACGTGTTAGTCCCCAGATGTATGTGCGTACGTTTGTAGACAGTTGGTCAAGGTCGGAGCCGGGGTTCGATGAGCATGTGGGTATAGATACTCTCATTCACATACATATCTGCATGCCGTACAGGGTATCGTGTACCTGCCATTCCGTAATATCAACGTGCAGATCAAAAGCGTTTGCAGTGCGTCTATCCATCCATCCATCAATCGGATTCACAATGTATCCATCCATTCGGTGATTCAATTAATAAATGCTGTATACCCCCAATTCCTACCTATTCTCCCCTTCTCCTCACCAGCCCACCTCCACTCGAACGTTGGTTTCGACTGCGCGAGTGAGTCGATCGATCGCTACCTTGGATTCTATAATTGTTCGTCCTTTAGGTCAATAGGTATTCCCCAGTCGCGCCGTCGCCAGCCAGCCTTCCATCACCATGGGCTTCAAGGAGTTTCTCAAGAGGCGGTCGCTTAAGGCGAAGGACAGCAAGCGCACTAATGCGGCGGAGCTCAGTCTTCGAGAGTCCATCTACCCGATTGCTCTCGTGACCGTTCTGTTTTTCCTCTGGGGCTTCTCTTACGGGTTGCTTGACACTCTCAACGTAAGTGTTTTGGGCACTGTGAATTTCATTTTGGTAATTTGGGGAAACCCGCGGAGCCAATGGATCTCTATCTACCGTACCTTGCCAAGCGCATCCAGCTTACCAAATTATTGCAGAAACATTTCCAGAATACCTTGAACATCACAAAGGCGAGATCAGCTGGTCTCCAGGGAGCATATTTTGGGTTCGTTTTTGCCTCAAGAGGTCGACCACGAAAAACTGCTTCCAAACTGACGTGGCCAATCTCTCCAGCGCATACCCTCTCGCCTCTCTCGGCCATGCCAACTGGATCTTGAGACATTACGGCTACCGAGCCACCTTCATATGGGGTCTCTGCTTATACGGTATGTGGAGGCTCATAACTGCCGTGATTTACCAGCAGCAGAACTGACGTATGTTGTTTTACAAGGCATTGGTGCGCTCATCGCCATTCCCTGCATTAAGGCGCACTCATTCGCAGGCTTCGTCATTGCCATCGCTGTTGTTGGTAGCGGCCTGGGCTCGCTCGAGACTGCTGCTAACCCTTATATTACCGGTAAGAATCAGAGCCCCAATGAATCGCCAGCTATGGGAATGGAATGATATGAACTCGACACTTAACTGCTCTTCTTCCTTGTAGTGTGTGGTCCCCCAAAGTACTCCGAGATCCGTATCAACATCTCCCAGGCCTTCAATGGAATCGGCACCGTGATCGCGCCCGTGCTGGGCTCCTACGTGTTCTTCACCTTCGACGACCAGACCGCCATCGAGAACGTGCAGTGGGTGTACGTGGCCATCGGCATCTTCGTCTTCCTCCTCGCGCTCGTCTTCTTCATCTCGTCGATCCCCGAAATCACCGACGCCGACATGGCCTTCCAGGCGAGCGAGACGCACGCTAACGCCGACGACAAGCCGTTCTGGAAGCAGTACCGCCTCTTCCACGCCGCCGCGGCGCAGTTCTGCTACACGGGCGCCCAGGTCGCCATCGCCTCCTACTTCATCAACTACGTCCGGGATACGCAGCCGTGGTCCACCGACTCGAGCGCGGCCCGGTTCTTATCCGGAGCGCAGGGCGCCTTCGCCGTTGGCCGCTTCTTCGGCTCCTTCCTGATGAACTTCGTCCGCCCCCGCTGGGTCTTCCTCGTCTTCCTGACCTTCTGTATCATCTTCATCGGCCCCAGCATCACGCAAAGGGGCTGGACGGGCATGTCGCTGCTCTACGTGGTCCTGTTCTTCGAGTCCATCTGCTTCCCCACCATCGTCGCCCTGGGCATGCGCGGCCTGGGCAAGCACACCAAGCGGGGCTCGGGCTGGATTGTCGCGGGTGTCTCCGGCGGCGCCGTCGTGCCGCCGCTGACTGGTGTCGCGGCCGATGCTCACGGCACCGCCCTGGCTATGGTCGTTCCCCTGGTCTTCTTCATCGGCGCGTTGACGTATGCCGTTGCTGTCAATTTCGTCCCCGCCTACAGGGACCCGGCGGACGCCTTCTCCACCACTGAAATCGGCCTGACTGGACCCCACGACAGCGTGGACGAGGAGAGAGGCGTGTCTGATAAGGCTGCCGAGGTAAAGCTTGGAGAGAGTGACAAAGCTGCGTAGCGAAAAGGGGAGGAGGGACTAGTGGATTAAATAGTGAGAAATCAATGAGTTTTTAAGACAATGTTTCTCCGGCCTTCTGCCTTGGCCCATGATCAACTGAAGCGAAATGAACAACGGTAGGGACCATACCATGTCTTTCACTTTTGAGTTCTAGCCGCTGCAGTAGTTGTACCCCCCTGTTTCCGGCATCATACAGCAGCATCCGGCATGAAATTTCTGCATACTGTACTGACTTCAAGTTGTTTTCGGCCCGGAGTTCCACGGTCGTCGATGAGCACTGACGTGATGATATGGCTAGATCGCCTGCGACGCTCGCCCCCATACTAGGTAACTCAGTATTTCAAGAATATGTTTGGCTGTCACGAATACACATCCGGTAAGGCGTTGGAAGATGAATGAATAATCACACCGTAGTAGCCGTTACTCGATAGCCAGCTCGGAGTAAACCCGGGCTATCTAATGGTAGACATATGACAAAGCTGAAAAATATATCCCTAGCCTGCAATGCTTATCTCATCATATAACATTCTCAACGCATTGGACCTGGATGAGTTTACTGGTCAAGGGCTATCTCATGGAACTCGGCAACTTAAACCATGCCTCCGGCACAAAGTACTTGGTTTTCTTTTTTTTCTTTTTCTCTTGGTGAGCCGGGGTTCCATTCTCGCGAGGTCGAAGTTCTCATTACGTTTTCATTGCCAAACGTGTGACCAGGGGAAGACGGATATAATTAATAAGCCAGCTTGCCTTTGGATACCTAACTGCTCGATTAATACAGCGGTACTCTGGCTGGATGCTGCTCCGACGGGCTTATATAGATGAAAAATGCCACTACTCCTATATCTGTATATAGGTAGTTTTGATATTAAGATGCCCGTTGTTTTCGGTTATCTAGTATTTATATGGCATTTTGGTGAGGCTGTATCGATAAGCTCACACGTCTCCTGAGCACCAGGATGAATGGAGAGCCTACACGTAGGTATGCTGAGGTCCATGTTCCATAATAGGCAGGAGCATTAGTGAATCCGAAGCTTCAAACATGGATTACAACAGCGACAAGGTAGATAATTCGCTACCCAAGGCTCCGGAGATCTTCTAGAATTCCGGAGATGTATTTCTTGGTAGTCAGAAATTTGATTATGCTCTATGAACGAGGAGAGAGCTGCACCAAGCTGGAGCGGTGTTGGTTGTTTCCCATACTCTTAATAGTCTGTCTGATGGATTACGAAGATAGAGCGATATGATAGGTGGTAACGGCTTCACGGCAGGCTGTACGGCACCGGGAGGCGTCGACACCGACAGGGATACGTATTACATATATGGTGCTTTTCCGGGATCAACTTGGTGAGCGTGCCTACTTCCGCCGCACAGACTTCTGATATTGTTAGTATACCTAGACAATTAGTCCGAATTGTTGACACATTGAAAATGGCAGAACCAGCTTCATTCGCGCACCGATACTATAAGCATGTAGTATATTCTGGTTGGATTTGGGGCACGGATGCTGAGGGCGCTTGGGCATGATCGTCGTGGTGCCTACATATATCACTTCAGCTTGGCTCAGAAACGGACCGAAAGTTCACCTTGATCCATCCTCGCTAACAACACGTTGTTCGTTGGCTCTCTGATGTAGTGATGCTTATCAGCGCGGGTTCTCTATCGGTGAGATACATACATAGATAGTAGTTGCTCGGTATACTATCCAGGTATCTGGGTATCGAGGTATGCATGGCGCAGGTGCAAGGGAAAAGTTCCCTTCTGTTGGGTTTTTGGAGTCCGGGGGCTTTCACGTGACCCAACTGCATGCAGGTCGTGCAGCCAAGACTTGGAGTTGCACAAGGTATGGGCGAGACGCACACCGCGCGTTTCCGAGTTGCATCCAAACTGTAGGTACATGTTGCGTATTAACCATTCAATACATCTCTCCCACGATAATAATTTTTACTTATTTATATGGTCATAAAGTCGATCATTTAGTGACTTTTGAAACTCTAATGTTGAAAAGGCAGCAATCGGCTATCGGCTTGAAGTTCTGCCCTTTTGCAAAAACGCCCGATACTTCATCTGGTAATTCTTGCGAGTGGTGGTGAAAGTCCCCTCATTGGTGCACCAAAGTCGGATAGCAGGTCGTCGTCCCATGCGGCTAGCTGCAGCTAGGATCGCTTTTGGCAGAATGTAACGTCAGTAACCGCCCGGCACTTGGTTTTTGACCTCCCTTCACCGGGGATTAATGATAGATCATCTATTGTACATCTGTAGGCATGTTGTAATGTATATTACAGACGGTAAACGGCGATCTGTTTTGTTCGCCGACCACAAAGTTCTATACGCCACTTTTGGGTCCTATCTTTTCGCTTTTTATTATGCACGTAAGTTCGCAACCTTGAAGGTTCTGTGTGGGGGGCGATCTCGAACGGATACATAATACTGAGCGAAGCCATGACTTTAGGTATACATAGATGCGATTGCCCTCAGTCCGTTCCATCGTCCATGTTCGAAAGTTCAAGTATGCGGTATTGAGCGTAAAACAATACTTCAATTTTTTGTCCCTTTTTATATGCTTATTTACATGATATATTTTCTTCCCTTCGCCTCGACCGTCTTCCTTTATCTCCTGCACCAACCCCCGGGCCAAACCGAACACCTCGATAATAGATGGGACCCAACATGGCTCGTTTCTATTTCGCCGTACCCGAATCAAATCCCGCTCCAAAACCATAACCAGGCACCTTCCTGTGAATCTGGGTATTTATAAGAGAAATGAATCACCGATACTCCGGCAACGAAAATAAAAATACCGATGAAAATGGATTGATTAAGCGCGGCAAAGTCGACAAACCGTCCAGATGCAATGACGTATTTCATGGGACTCGTTAAACTCGTGTCGCGATGGGGGGAAAGGGGAGGGAGAAAACACGTTTTGAGGGCTGCTCTGTGTGAAGAATTTGGCTGGTCTCGGCTCCGAAATCCAGCTACCGAGTGATTACCAACGCGACAATTAGACGACAATGGATGGATGGATGGGCGGCCGACCCGACACAGCCGAAAGAACCCCGCTCAAATATCCGGAACCCGCAGCCACGACTGCCTCACTAGAAGTGAACTATGGGGTTTTTCGCAATGATCATGACACTCGTGGCACCGACTGTGGACAGCAGTATGCTCACCAAGTGACAGAAAGCAAGCGATTCTCCGAACACAAGAGGAGGGGATGGCAGTGGCAGGCAGAAGGGAGACCGAGGAACGGGTCAGCCCTGACCTACTGACGCGCGATAGCCCTTGGGTCATCCACCGTAATGAGGGGGTATATAGGGCCCAACTCCGAGAACTGCGCCGAAGAATGAAAAATGACAGAGGGGTTCCTAACCAGCCCTCCCCTGGGGAAAAACAACACCCGAAGATGCATGGATATCAGCCGAAGACATGGGTTACAAATAACACAAGGACTTTAGCGCCCCTGAAGAAAAAAAAAAGGATACATAAAACCTCCAAAACTGGCAGAGACGAGAAAGGTAAGTACGACATGTGTGTCGGTGGAAAGAGTTGCGCAAAAGCTCCGATCACGATCACGATCATTACATGATGTCGATTCGCTCGCTGGGCATCATCATGGTTGGATCGTTGGTTTCTTGCTTGATGTCCAAGAAGTCATAGAACCTATCGAAGGCCGAACCGTAAGGAGCGAGGTGGCCGATCGTCACCGCCGTGTCGATAGCAACGGGAGCTTTGTAAGATCGGTAGTAAACGTCTGCTGCTTGGTTGACGGGCTCTGGTTGATACTGATGCGCCTGGGCGTCATGACCTCCTGGTGCGTGGACGTTGACGACTCGCTGGTATTGTCCCTGGGGGTTATGTTCCGCCTGAATCACGGGTGCTTGTTGGTACAGCCCCTGGGCATCGTGGCCCCCTTGTACGACCGGCGCTCGTTGATACAGTCCCGACATATCATGTACAGGCGTTACTGCTCGGACCGGGGACAAGGGTACATTCGTCTGCGGCATATACTGCGGCTTGATGTCTGGCATCTGTGACGGCTGGAGAGGGTAGTAACTGTCTTGCGACGGGGCACGAGATAGTGCGTTGTTGGGGGGCATAACATAAGGATCCTGCTGGACCGGCTGCTGGGCGCCGGCCTGATATCGCGACCCAAGATTTCCGACCATCGTGGAGATGCGTGGATCGGACCGGTCTGGTACATAATACTGCTGCTGGGACATGTTGAGCGGTCGTTGGACCGCTTGTATAGCGCCATGCTGTCCTATCACAGGCGCCTCATAGTATCCTTGCGCGCTGCCGGTTCTGATGTAGCTGTGTTGAGTATTCTGGGGTTGGCCGCTGTAATTACTCTGTTGGCCCACGGCGAACGGGTGATTCTCCAGGCTTGACCCTATCTCCCATGATGCCGAGAGGTCTTGGGTTGGAGACATGTACGCTCCATCATCGGAGTCATGCGATGAACCGCAAGATTTCGGTGAGGGGCAGTCTAGATCGTGACATCGCTTCTGGTGCTTAATCATGGTTGACTTCCGGCAGAACCTAGAGGCGAGACAAGCGGTGTTAGCACTCGTCCTTCTAGATCGGTGCGACGTGTTCTATCCTACCTTCTGATACAGCCCCGGTGGGGGCATCGGTAGGGTCGCTTGCCGATATGGGTCCTCCGATGTCTAGCCAGGCTCGACGACTATTGATGTTAGCATGCCCCCCCGATGTCCCGGGACAGAGGTGACTTACGTCTGAGAAGCATTTCCCGCAGCCAAGCTGGGAACATTTATGAGGCTTTTCGCCGGTATGTGTGCGCGTGTGTACCTGTAAAGCACTGCGTTGGATGAATCTTTTGCCACAGTTTACCCATTCACAACCAAACGGCCGTTCACCCGTATGTATCCGGTAATGTCTATCTAAATCTGATTTGCGGTTGAAACTCTGGAAACTCGGTAAGTAAGCGCATAGAGACGCTGACAGCACATCACCGGGACGCAACACGTACCTTGCCGCATGGTTCCCAACTACATCTGTGCTCTCGGGGCCGGGAATTCTGCTCAACAGATTCCTCTGGTGACTGCCCTAACTCCATCTTCACCTAATTAAAACTTGGAACAAGTCAGCTCAGGCCTGACAGTTCATGGAGGATATGCCGTACATAATATATATCTTGTCGGCAAGCTCGATGTTTTGTTTATCGGTTTTAACGGCAGTGGCAGAACAGACCCTCGTCTGTTGTTCCGAGCTGTATCTGTGTCACAGCTAGAGCAAGAATAAATACTCGTTCCGTCCCTAGAATAGCCAAGACCTGATCTATTAAAAGAAAGGGTCGGCGTTAGAGCTAGGTGCGCCACCACAAAATCCGAAAGAAAAATTTCCCTCAGTAGGGGATCTTTCGATTTGATGCAGGCGTAAACCGCGTGGGATAGGCGTATGCCGTAGGAGCGCAAGAAAAGCGAATAGACAGCACGAAGGAGCTATGACACCAGTGCCCGACCACGTTGAATTAATTCCGTCTCTCCGGTACTTAACGGCGTAGGCCAGACTCGTCTCGTTTTTTGCGCTCAACTTTAGAGTATCGCCTCCATCAAAAAGCTAACTTCGAATATGCTGGCGAATGACCCCGAATCTTCGTACATATCAATGCTTAGTCAAATGATCGCAGTCGGCGATAACGCAGGCCCCGGAATGTTGGAGGTCCTTGGCGTTTGTCAATGAGGGCTCTGAACTATATTCCATGATATGGTTAGGACTGGGCTTGAAAACCAGATGAAACCTCTGTGATGGTCCGGAAAGCGTGCGAGGATGAGAGAGGCAAGTCCAGCGGCTGGTGGCTGCTATTATAGCAAGACAAAAAGCGGGAAAGGTGATATATTGTCGAGACAATATATTATGCTCGAAGTGGGAATCACAGGTTTCGATGCCGTTATCTCGACGCAAGATGTTGCAGCACTGGAATCGGGAGTTAAGAAGGATACATACCGTAGTATGTTCACCTAGTTCATAGGCAAGTCCCAGATGATTCGCCAGATGATTGCCAGAGTCGTTTAGGCGAGATTGATAACGCGGGTGAAGTCTAGAGGTGGGTTTTAGCCTTTGATATAAAAACGTCTGGTCGAACTCTCGGGCGCTCGTCTCCTCGGTGTGCGTCCTTGGATGAACAACGTCGATCAGGTTTGGGACACCAATTATGTAAGGCTTAGGGCAGCACGTCTGTGACAAGTTGCGCAAGTGAGTGACACGTCTCAATATATGGCGAGTATATATCAAGATGGTTATTAGATGGAGTTGGCGTGGGATATAATGGGTAACTGCGAGGATTCTGCTGCTTTGTTCAAACTAGGAATCCGTCGTTCATATGTGCAGAACCGGCAGGGTATGAAACTTAAACGGTCGACAAGTGCTCATGAGCGAGACTCTTACCTAAGTATGAAATATGAAATATGAAGCGGGGACGGTTATAGAAGCAAGTGCAGAACCCCCCAGTAATAAAAACCTGTACCGTGTACTAATACGTTCACAAGGAGTATAATGCGGATATAGACCAGGGCAAAAGTTATGACAGTGACCTTCAGCAAAATGTACAAAACATTGTACCGAAACCGAGTCTCATACGATTACAACTACTAATAAGTAGATAGGTACCTCGGCCTCAGCGTTTTCTTCTAGCGGGAAGGAAACCTGGTCCCTTGGTAGACTTCACCAGCCGTGACCGCGCGACCATTGCAGAATAGAAGGGGCCATTATAGGATGATACAAAAAGAGAACTGCAGTCCCGTCGAACATGGTGACAGCGAACAGGGGGGGCGGGAGGGATATACCCCGTCGAAAGCAGCATAGAGCAGGGTTGGGCAGGGGCAGGGAGCATGAAAAGGCGTGTGGCAGGGTACTGATTCGAATATGCATGCTGGGAGAGGAACAAGAGTGAGAGAGACTGTGAGTGAGAAAGCACGACAAGGGTTGCATGTGGTCGAAAGCCTCTTCCCGGCCCGGCCGGCCAGGTTTGGTGTGGATTTGTGGGTCCCTATGCTTGTAGCGTTCTCCGTCGTGGGGCATTATAGCTTCTACTTCGCGAGCTCGAGCCCGGTCAAACGCCACAGGTGTCCCTTGTTAATAACAGTGTGTATGGTTCTATGGCTACGCCCGTCTGTAATTGGTACCTAAGTACAGATCTGTACAGCAGTATATTTGGACACTGAAAATTGGGCATAACACTAGACATGACCATGATGGAGCCCATGACCTAGGTAACCGTTAGGTCTACCTAACAGATTCACCCCGCGATTAGATGTCAGAGACACCGGGGTGATAAGTACATGTATGCCGTTCCTGGAATGTTCCTGGATCTATCTAAGATCTTGCCTTTCAGCCACATGATTCGACAACGTGGGCCCTGACTGACAACAACGCCATGTGAGCCAAATATATCGAGGGACCTACCATGATCTATCTGGCATCTATGTACACACGGTAGAGTGTGTAACGTACACGAGTCACTGTCCATTCTACGCAGAGCAGGACCATCAATACTAACCTAGTCACTTAGTACGGTCGCAAGTACTAGTAGGCTCGCATTCCCCGCATCTTTCCTACATAAACCCATAAAAAGGGGGGCGCTTTAGATTCTAAAGGGTTTTGTAAGGAGACAAAGGTGAAGAAACTCTGCTCGTTACCAACCACGTCGAATCTGCAGGCGCAGACGCCATATAGGACGTGCAGCAACAGTGCCGTGTAAAAGGACGAGCCAGAAGGGGAACCCCTGTCAAGCAACATATCGAAACGGCATATGGATTCGAACATGTTGGTATCCTAGATGGTCTCTGCCCCAGACCTACAATGCGAGAAGGTTGCATCGTGAGAGGCCTCGTCGATGCGGAACATACCTAGGGCGGAGATGTGCGGGACGGGAAGAAGTCTCTCGGGACGGTTGAGGTTGGTCGGGGAAGATATACTCCTTCTCCTGTTTGTCCAAGTACGATGATTTCGAACGACTCGGTATAGTGCAGCTGCGTGCCTCTGCCGCAAGACGGTGGTAATTGCCACCCAGCAAGACTACGGTGATGCGTGGTGACGGCGGGTTTGGTAGGTCCCCAAGATAGTAGCCAACATTAGCTACACGGAAAAAAACATGGCAACACCAAATGCCAGCCGAGCAGTTGCATGCAACTAGTAGGCTTGGTTGCCGTGCCCATATGCAATAGAGCAGACCGATTCGTCAATTGCAGCGGGATATGGCTTTAGTCTTACATGCCTTTCCTCAGGATCTAACGGCTTACCGCTTGTTGAACTGGAAGGTGTGAGGTAAGGAAGGCAGGGTTGTTAATTTGAGGAGAGCCGACTTGCTCCCAAATAGCAGCTTGTTAATCGTGCTGGGCGTTACGGTGGATGCATTGCTATCTGGGGCTTGGGGACATGGATCATCCTATTATGTAGACTGGATAGTATGTAGTCTGGATTCGGTGAGAGGGACGAACTGTCTAGAAGGTGGTTGATATGTAGGCTAGGTAGAAAGATGGGGATGAGGATGGATAACGTCTTCCATATAATTAGAATAGGTATATCTACCTAGAGGTTAGCTTCTCTTGCCAGGTTGAATACATCTCAACCTAGCTTCTCGTTCATACGAAATACCCAGCGATGATACATTTAGTCACGTAGATCGTAAATAGTGCGTATCTATCCATATGGTGTTGTTGGCCCTCCTTCGGTTGCATCTAGATAGGTACCATCGGTCAAGCCTGTTCACATCAATAAAGGTTGATAAGCAATGTGTAATACTTAAGATAGACGAGTACAATCTGGTCCCCTCCCCCAGGATGGGCTGTTTCACGAATGCAATCTTTCATCTCTCGTCAACTTGGTTTCACGGAGCCCGGATTGGGATCCCCTGCCTCATCCTGGGAACCCCACCGCCCAGCAGCGGAAGATTATCCCGTCAGGCGTAACGTTAGTGACTTAGTTGCTGACAGAGTAGGTAAGGTCGGCAGGTAGGTACCCAACCTTTCATTAATAATCCTTCGTAGTTATAAAAAGACGAAGAGAGGGAAGAGGAAGAGGAAAAGGAAAAGGCAGCCGACAAGATCTGGTAGAAGGATGCTGTTTGTTCTACTTAGGCATGGCCAGCTGTACAGAGCTGATATTTTTGGCTTGTCGTCCTGACTGTTCCAGGCCGCCAAGAGGAAATTAATCGTAGTGCTGTCTACCCTAAGTCACTTAGCATTACTTAGCTAATTGACTAGTAGTCTCCTGCGTACCATACTAGCCCGGACCTGTCACTGTTTCCAAATTCTAGGCAGATCCTGGCTAGCCCTCCCGAAAAGGTACCGAGTCTTGCCCCCTAGCAGTGCTGTCCCCGGTTCTGTGGAAACCTATACATACCTACCTACCTCTACTACGTAAGTAGGTACAGAGGCCAGTTCTACAGTACATAATAAAGCTTGCAGTAATGTCTAGGCGAGAAGCGGTAGTACTGTACATACCTACCTAGGTAGATACATAGTCTGGAGTAGCAAGGGGAGAAGTTAAGCGAGCCGGTGATACCTATAGTCCTAGTCGCAGCATATTAGTATCTCGTAGGCAGTTGAAAACGAGTGCCAGCAAACATATCAGATTCTGTATGTGTATGTCTGCCTATACGGTTCACCTCCGTAGTAAGGACCCAAAACATCGTGTTCTCCAAACCGTAGTAACATGTGATATCGGTGTCGAGGTATCATCGTGGGCACCTATTATCTAGGTAGTATACTTGTAGCAAGGAGCAGCGGTTAATTCAAGAACCGAGAGACCCTTGCCGGAAGTGAGAGAAAGGTACTTCTTCTACCTAACCCGTCCTAGCAGGTCGCAGAGACTGGCAAACAAAACCGGACCCAAAGACACATAGTTATTGTAAGACCGGACAGATAGTGACGATGGTGATGGTGGTTACTTACTTACAGTGCACATAATTGCAGAAACGCATGAGTGCAATCAGTCTTGATCAGCAATACTTTGAACAAAATAGCAGTCCTATTCCCTAAACGATGAAAGCTCCGCTGCGAACGCCTTGCATTCGATGTAACGGCGGCACAGAATGTAACGGCAACGGAACGTACTAATTTACTGTACATATGTACATAGGTGTGTTGTAGCCTGTCAGCCTGGAGGTAGCGATTAGGCGGGTACTTACTACTATGTATGTATGCCGCCCCGGCGTCACTGCTCAGAGCGTCCTATGTACCGGCAGTATAGAACTGCACCCCAGTTCCGCCCAGTCCCCCACCCAGTTTAACGACCCAATATAACGACCTCACCTAGTATCTGGTAGATCCAGTATGACCAAGTTTCGACCTGTCATGTTTGTCACCCTAGATCGCTCGGTTCATGCAGTGGACTGATTGAGGATCGCGAGATCTATCCAACGTGGCATCACGAGCCGTCTGCGCAACATCGCGGTTAGCTTCGCCCTCCAAACATGGGGTTGCTCGACTGACTGATGGACTGATGAATTGTCATGGAACGGACAATGGCTCCAGTGCTTGTGGTCTGCTGACTCCGGAAACAAGTTTCTAGTTCCTCAGCCTGCCCGTTTGTGTAATATCATTATTATCGACATTATACGGTCGACTACGTATAGGACATATATCGGTCCCGAGTAACTCTGTGATAGGTGCCATTCCACAGGCAAAGGTATGCAGATACTGTAGGTAGATCAGTAGAAGACCTTCGCAGCTGATTAGTAACCAGACACCATTGTTTACCTATTTCGTACGACTGGGATGACCTATTCTATAGTCGGCTTAGATAACCAAGATAGCTTATGTATACAGATCTTTGAGGTTAATGCCCATCTCCTACATGATCCCAATAATAAAAACCACGCGTATGTTTCAAGGATCATCCATTGCAGGTCGTTTCACATCCAAGTGCAACAAGTACGTAGCAGGTGAGATGGGGAGAGCTAATTTCCCTGTCCCTTACAGCTGTATGTGCACACACACATACACACACACATACTCACATACATACATACATACATACGCACACAGAGAGATCTCGCGACAAAATACTGCGTAGAATGCAGGAGCCGTAGATGTACGTAGGCACACTCTGCCGAGAGTAACCTTCTTCCACAGGGTAAGACTTTTATCGGTCTGGCCCGGTTCGCAAGGAGCCGGTTGGGAGGCAGACAACGTTGCAACCGTAATTACGTGCCGTTAATGATCGTAGCCAGCTTCCCCAGACTTATTGTTATTACATCTATCCTGTACCAGACACATAGCCCGGGAATGCACGCAGAGTCCGGTTCAACAGCTAGTGACAAGCATGCTTATAGGGCCCCATAGTCAACCACAGCCACAGCCACAACGGTCAGCCCTCATCAGATGCAACCTCCAGAGTCCACTCCTTTGCTTGGACGGGAAAGCGACACTTAGTGACCCTGGCATGGGGTACGGAGTCAGAACTTGACACGGGAGAGAATGCAGTTCTTTAGTCACCTGACGGCAGCCTGAGCTCCCCAGGCCGCGAGCGAGAGCATGGCTCTTTATCACCCGGCCTGGTAGCATTTTAGATTCTGATGCACTAGGGGAAGATGCAAGTTGTCAAGTTGGGAGAGATTCTTGTTTAACCACTTCCAGACTTCCAAACTCCCAGATCAGTCTGAAGTGGTTGCTGGAACTACTAAGTGTGGGGAGAACGGCACATCCGGCTGGGGGAACCAATGATTGTGCTTGCGCAAACCGCTTGACCGGGAAGACGAATGCAAGCCCAGCAGTCTAACGGACAAGCGAAGGCAGATGAAGAAATAATACGCGAAGCCTAGAATTTACCTTGACAGGATAGAGCTTGATTTCCATGATGACGAAAGCTACACGAACCATACAACATAGATCGGCTCAGGGACCTCATCGCCTCTGGGCAAAGACCTAGACTCTCCAAAGTTTGGGCTGCCCTCGAAGAGCGAGACGGGTACGGTAGACACGATGGCCATCCCATCTTGGCTGCATGTACTAAGTATGTTAGAGCGAGCCACAAGCCAGAAGCGCCCCTCTTCACCCAGACATCCACCCAGACACGGCCAGAGTAGAATAATAAGTCAACACTAAGTCAAGACACACGTGCGACAGCCATTTATAGTACCCCTGCAGCAGTTGACCGGTAGGTATGTCATTGTCGATGCATTAGAACCCCCCGCGTTTGGCCTTTCCAGGGTCGTTCACCTAGATTAGATGCCTCGAACAAGTCAGTTCTCGGCGTGCTCTCTCGGGTTGCCGAATCCGTTGCTCGATGCAACCGGATAAGCCTTTTCCCTCTCTAGAGTTCTCTCTCTGCAGAGCGCAAGCCAGCCGTCTAGGCTGCATATCCAATGCAGGAGGTAAACCTGCAACGTCTTCCAACCCCCTTTTGATACTGCTCCTTGCCCATCGTTGGCTACTCCAGTTCGATTGGGTTAGGGTGAGTATGTAGAAACCCACAACTTGACTATATCGTCTACCACAAAAATAGCCGACTATTCAGTCCTGCCTGCAAACTCAATACTTACTGAAGATTACTGTTGCCAAAAGATCAACGCCACATGACCCAGAGCTGGCTTTGTCAGGACGTAGGATTAGTCAGCGACGTGCCACTATCAACAAGAAGAGAACAGACTCGATGAGTTAACACACGAGCTCACGGTACTCCAGACCAGTTATACATATTCAACTTATCCATCACCCGCCGGAAATCATACGACGTCAAGTTTTGCGGATGTAGTTTCGTAGGAGGAGTAGACGAACTATGCTGCTATAGACACTGCTAGGTATACCTTAATGCTACTCTATATTGTATCTACCTAGGTTAGGTGTGGACGTACCTAAGCTGGCGCGCACTTGGCCGAATCGAACAGGGATCCCCTGTTTTCTGCTAGGTACCTAACTAGTTGTAAGCCCATAGGGCTGGCCTAATAATGCTGTAAGCTCGCAACGAAGACTCCGCCTCCACCTACCACTCACTACCTGCAGTGCCACTACTGTATGTGTGTGAACTTGGATGAATTCACCCTACCTAGAATAATATTCAAGTACCTAGTTTGGCGACACCCTCTAGATGGATAACTGAGACCTACTTCATACTTTTCTATCTATATAGTCTGGTTTTTGCTACAACGTGTATGTGCATACCTACCTTACCTACTTAACAACCCTCCTGACCTTTTTTTTTTCTTCTGTTTTTTACTTGCCATGAAACCCCATCCCCGCATTTTGTTAGATCCCGTCGAAGCAGCCGATAGCTCTTCATTGGTGGGCTGCTGTGATCTATGCCGCTTTCTGCACCGCTCAGACTCCCCGCACCGTTCCTTTCCGGATCAATCTTTGGCTCACGATGTACGGTTTCCGCAGGCATGGGAAACCGTATGATCTGAGTCTACGATGAGCTCTCACGATCGGCACTTGACAATCTCGACATCTGGGTTCATCTAAGTAGAGCAGTGTCGCTACTACAGGATCTGTAATAATCTGGATAGCTGAGGATGGAGCCGGCCTGCAACCCAATCTACTCATTCTTTTCTTTCTCCTGCTTTCTCACCCTCTGTTCTTCCCATCTGCCATCTGCCAAGCAGTGACGGGCTCGTGGCCAACTCGCACTGGCAGAGCGGGAATATGCAACCTTGGAACTTCCCGCTATAGTCGCGGTATATGCTGGTAGCTTGTAATTAGCCGTATGCGGTCGCATCCAGAGCCATCCCCTCATTCCATTTTAGGTCTACGCACACAGTACTACCTACAGACTCTAGTACCTCTTACTAGTGGGTAGTGTAAATTTGACATTTCCTCAGGGGGTATGGTGTGCAGGCCCCATATGCTTGAACGCCCCTCCCTCTGTTCTTCTCTTGCCCAGATCTGCCCAGATGCTAGGCCGGCCGCTCATACTGCTGCGCAAGCGAGTGGGAAATTAACTCGCTCTTGCAGTCATGGTACATAGTACTCTGGTGCGCACCCCCTTAGGCCCCTACGCTATCCAGATTAGGGTGTGTGGCTTGCTCATGCGGCGGCTGAATCCGACTGAGAGCATGAAGACGGATATATGGTGAAATAGTTAGGGGATGAGTCCTAGGTGACCGCTATTCAACGCTCCTGGCTCAGACGGAGAGGCTTCAAATCCTCCAGAATTCGCGGCCGAATTATTCGGTCTCAAGGCCCCATTGGTTGCTGTATGTGCTTATGCTGCCGTACAAGGTGCTAAACCCACGTTTGCATTGACTTCGTTAACTCCTATCTGGCTTCTGCCACAGAATCTATCTCCGATGTGCCCGCGTTCGGCCGGCAAAGGAAGCTGACCCGCACAAAGAGCAATATAGCAATGCCGATATTAAGTAAAAATCCGCCCTGTCTTGTCGCAGAGGCCTGTCAACCTCAAGCGCATTCCGCGGAAAGCCGATAGCGGTAGTGCGCACAACTCCCGCTACTTGTGTAATCAAGCTCATCGTCAGCTGAGACTTCTACAGCAGCCGAAAGTTATCAGTGCGGAATAGCGACTTGGTCAGCATGAAATACACAGTGCCTACTACTGTGACTCGAATCCGAGAGACGCTTGACTTCCAGCGAGACGAAAAGAAGACGAGGTAGGTTAGGTATGTATTTCTCGACGTCTTTTCTATGCTTGGCGTTCCTTTCTTGCGGATAGGAACTTTAATCAAGCATCGTAAGACCCGCCAGTCGAAACTGTTCAGGCCGTACGATACCTAACCTAGAGTATTGTTCGGCTAAACAAACTCCATTCTGACCCAAGTTAGTCCAATCTGAAGTACATGTAGGGACCACGATCCTATGACTATCAGGGATTTTTTAGTAGCGGTGCGTACCTACTCACAGCGTCGCTGAAGCCAGGAGCACTTCGCTGGCTCATATTGCCCTTGTACTCATTCTATTTTCAGGGTCCCAGCGGCTAACTATGTACTCAGATAAGTGCGCCAAGCGTGTACTAGGTAGGTGTACTGTAGGTGCAGGTCTTACCTGCTGTCGGCTACAGCGCTTCCGCCCTGCACAATTGCAAATAATGCTGACAGGCATCCCACCGGGCCCGGGAAGGAACTCAATCGGTGTAATGCCGGGTGCGGAACGGCTACCGTGCAGCCCCGGCAAGGCAAATGCTTTCGCCGTCAGCCCAGTGAAGCTCGTAGTTACCTACAGCCGTAACCTACTTTACATGCCCACATATGTAGGCGTTATTTCTTCAATTATTATCTCTAAACCGCCTCTACTATCTGACCATCATCGTGGTTTTGCAGCAGAAGCTGGCATCAGTCATTGTCTGCCGACACAGCATAGATCAGCGCTTCAACTGCGAATTTATGTCGTGGATGATCCCCCCAGTTGCGCTACTACAATATGTTCGGCATCGGTCCTCTGCTGGAGAGTTAGTAAGCGGCTATTTAACTACTTTGGAATATAATCAAGGTTAGAAAGGCCGCAATCAAGGAGTGACCTCAACCGCACTGGCGTCATCAGCGCCTCCGGACTGCACAAGCATAAATTTTCTGTATGATCGAAACCTGATGCCCGAGCCTACGAAGAAATGCGATAGCGCGCCAGTGCAGGCATAATCCCCTATCGCTCAGGATGTACCCCCGTGAGCGATTGGGATCGATGATATGTAGTTCTAGGTACCTGTCTCCCAGTTTTCGTGAAGCCGGTGTACTTCGGGCAAATACTGAGGATCAACATGATTTTAAACGTCTCCGGTTAGTAAGAAGCAAGCCTTATTAACAATTTCGAGGCAGAGGTATGCTTGCATACCTACAGTATTTCTGTTCACGCATTAGGCCGCTAATCCGCGCATTTGGCGCTACGATTAGGTAATCACCCGCCTGACTTTCGACCCTCAGACTTGGCATCCTTGGGTGTCTTGGTAGTTGCTAGGCGCCAGCTATAATTACCTACTTAGGTATACTGTACGTACCCAAGAAGCTGCATGCGCGGGAGGTTGATCAAAATCTCCGATGTACAATACAGCATACCGCTTGCCGTGCAGTACCTAGGGCCCGAGGTCGGTGTATTGTCCAACTACAGAAGTACGCCTAGATGCAGAGGATACACCACCAAGCTTATCGCGATGCCTAGAGCAGGCGGTTTGCTTGTATTTCACGCCAAAAAGCTGCTTTCGGCTATCGTACCAAGAGAGACTACTATCTAGACGCTTGAACAGATCCTGACCCAAGATATATCTATGTACCCACCAACAATACAAAGCCGGAGTAGTACCTAGCCTCCAATAATATGTACAGTCGAGTGGCGCGCTAGAAGCATGTGCGAATAGGTGCCTCTATACCACGCTTGTCTCTGGCGAAACCAACCGGACGAAACGCCGGCAGGGAACCAGGATTTTCCTGCAGGAACATATGCTGTGCGACGGCACAGGCAGGTAACCTTTGGGACGTACAGTATTTATCATCAGGTCCTCGTGTTTTGGATGTTTTGGCAGGACTGGTGCTGACGCAGTCAATTACCGAATTGGACATTAATATCTGCCAAAAATCTTTTCTACAGGGAAGAGTAATGGAAAATTCAATGACGTAGGGCAAGGATACACCCCGCAAAGACTCGAGACAAGTTGAGCTCCCTAATTGGCAAAACCTTGGTAAGATGATACCTAACCCCCATCTGGCCTCGTTCTAGTCTATGTAGGATTTACAATCCCATTAAGATACGCAAGTACTGTGGGCAGGTATGTACTCTGAATACCTACCTAGCTTGCAGCTGGATCATCGTTTGATCGGCAACCAACGTGCATGCGGTTGAGGAGTTATACATAGTCGCGGACAGCCTTCACCTTGAACACTCGGTTCTGACCTTGAGTTACGTGGTACAACATGCGGCAGATCACCTACTAGTACCATCCTTCTATTTGACCTTAATGTACTTACAGTATAGATAGAGGTAGCGCATACAACACAAGAAATGCGGCGGAGAACCTGCATGATCTCGATTGTGTGGGCGTATGTACACTACCTACGCCATGCATAATAAGTGACAGCACCTAGGCTATGCAGTGACAGCTACAGAATATGTATGTAAGATATACGAGCTCCTGGACAAGGGAGGAACGTTATGTTCATGCACATTAATTGCTGTTATCATTCCATCAGATGCCCATCCCACTTGGACCCGGTACAGAAGATACGATAGTATGTGAAACAAATAGTTACCAACGGCCACAATTGCATGCGGCGTTATCTAGGTCACTACAGCATACACGACATTCCTCACGTGGGAAAGGTCAATCGCCTCAGCTCTGCTGTTGGGCTACCAATAAAACATTTTCCATAAAAACAGCTTAAGCATAGTACTATTTATTACATATATGCCTCATTCAAGCAGGCGGAGATTGCCGTCGCGGCAGCCACCTACATTACATATGTATGCAGCATGACTAAGAAAAAGGGACCTACCTACTATGTATAGTGCTTACAGTAGGAGGAGCACATGTAATGCCTCCCGGTACCGTGATGATGATATGTTACCGGGTAAGCGTTATCTGTGTGGCGTTTGAGTAAAGTAGGTATCCATTACCCCACGCCTCCATCATCCCCAGACAGCCAACAGACATCATGTGTCACAACGCGAGTCCGAGATCTACGCTGTCAATATTTCAATAGCCGGGTTTCGGGATTTGACTATCAGGATGGAAAAAGCGACTATTGTCGACTTCCGCTTTTTTTTTTTTTGGTCCAGGCCAGGTCACATATTGCACATAGTATGTAGGCAGTAAGCTAAGTCTACGGTTAGATAGCTTTCATATTTCTTCTCCCTTCATCCGCACGTAGACTCATCATCATTCTCATGAGACCCTGCCCTGGTAACAACTTCCCCTGGGAAACGTGAAGGACACTAACCGGGAACTTCTATTCTCGTTACTAGCGTACACATACCGCCTACCTATACTATCGTATCCTTTAACATATTTCTAGACCATTATGTAGTTGGTCTGTCTGTAACCGAGCTATAGTACGCTACTCACAGTATGCCCACCAGTGAGGTCCAGCATATCGAGACCAATTGCTCTTCTGGGTATGTAGCTTATAGGTACAGTTGACCGGTGTGGGCTTCTTTCCCCACTGCCAAATGTATTTCGGTACCGAACGCCCCTATGTAGCACGAAGCCAAGAATAAGGTATCATGTATGCAGCAGCACCAAGTGCAGGAGACAAGGTGCAAGCAAGTTGCGGCTTTTAGCGCTGTCATCTCGGTGAGAGTTTCCTGCTGCAAGGTGAGCTGCTCTGTCTCCTATCCATAACAACGAAGCCCATCTCTATATGATACTATACAGTATTATATCGCTACTTTGCAAGGTCATACCGGAATCAATGCTGAGTTCCCTTCTTCCATCGCCATATTGTGGATGTGCTACGTACTATAGTATATGGGGACCTGACTTTGAATCGAGTGGAGAGTCAGATCTGCAAAGCATCTGTCCCTGTCAGTCCAACGATTTCGTGCAGGGGCAAGCCCGCTAATTAAACCCTAGACTTGGGTATGCTTTAATGAGAAAAGTCTTTCAGTACCCCCGGTAAGAGTGGAGTGGACACTGTAGGTGGGAGCTACCTCTATGCAGCATAGATAGATAATCTTGTGATGCGGTATTAGTCTATATACCCAAGGATTGGCTTCTCGTATAATGGCCAGGCAGTCTATTAATCATCAATGCCCAGAAACATCGGGAGAAAGGCCGAGTGGTGTTGCATGCCATACCGACCTACATATGTAGCTACTGCCGTACATCTTCTATGCTAGCCTGTTTAAGTTGACATGTCTGTCGACACTAGGAGGGAAAGGGAAGTTCAAACAGGTCCAAAATCAAACACCTTTTCCTCATCGTCGTGTCATTGTCATTTACCCTTTACGGTTTCTGTACGTATGGATGCCTTCTCCCAGCGTTGTCCACCAGTAGTAAGTATGTACTCACAGCATAGTAGCAATCGTAGTTGTGGTGAAGCAAAGCAAATTTTAGACTAACTGTAGCAACTTCTGCGACGCTGAAGCGATGTAAGCATGGCATGACACGGCATGGCCTCGCCACATGCAAGCACATACATATGTATCACATCTCTACACTAGTGTTTGCTCACCACCACCATTAGGTACCTACACCACTATCAGCAGGCTCGTCTAATACTTCCGATTACGTCTGTTACGGAACCACAACCCGCGAGAACCATTCGTAACAGTCGCGCTCGAAAGGAAGTCGACGTAAATGCTTAGCACAGACCAGGGACGACCCGTACGTATACTTCGGTAATCCAACGACCGTCCCCTAGTTGAATGAAATGCGGTGCCCGATTACCCGGTATTACATGGTTAGAGCTCTCCCTCTGAGTATCCTAGGCCGCCAGGTAATCCCGCTGTGCAGTTGTAGCTAAGGCATTTGCATGCATTAGGTACATACAGAGATTCTTCTCATCCCTGACACTTTTTTGTTACCTTGGTCACAACACCAAAACGCATACCTATCAATGGAGTTTAGACTTGTCATCGGCGACCTTTTATCAGGTAGAGGTATTAGACTACTTTCCGTATCCAAAGTAGCTTACAGGTCAACTGTACCGGTCAGTACCGGTCAGGGCCCTCAGATTAAAATACCCCTAAGAATGCAGAGGCGCTGGCCGTATGTGCTTAGTGCTCTTCTTCCCTCAAATTCCACGTGTAGGAGGCGTGTCAAGCCAGCCGGATCAGCCCGTCGGCTAGCTCAGAGGTCTTCCGAGTCGCCCGCAGTGTCACACACGGCAAATCAAGGGATCTACATGCTCTCTCGTTGGATCTAACCCATTGTTACCTTTAGCTGTCACACTAGACAAGCAACTACATCCTTTACGGCATAGAAAGTGTTGCGACCTTTTTTAAATTTTTTTACCTTTTTTTTTTTTCTCTTTCTTTCTTCCTTCCTTCCTTCCTTCAATGCGCACTTATACATATCGAACACCTATGTAGGTATGCTAACCTTAGTACATATTATCATTCTACGACCATACTTAAAACAGGCAGAAGAAGACGCCATACTTAGTCCATACACACACTCCGTCCCAAAGCCCTTGGCCTACCTTATTTTGGGAGAAATAATTTCCGCCGCAGACATCGCTTAAATAGCAGCGTTTCATCTGTCAGCCTGACGAAGGACATTTAAACTAAAGTCGGTTAGGAAGACGAAAACCTTTTCTCTTCAACTATCGCTTATAGAGTCTAGCGGGTTTGGCCGGTTCCAATGATGAGCCCCGAAGGCCGACCGACTCATCGATTCTAGAAACCCAAGCTATGTATGATTCAGTTTAAACCACGAAGAATAATCTCTAAGTGTTCGAGAACAAGGGCTGAAGCGAGTCCTTCCCGAACGAACCGTCTTGCCGGGAGGCTAGCTATGTACAGTATACGATTTCCTCAGATCTGGATTTCACAACCGTCATTCCAGCGCAGCGGATCCTACAAGACCTTCGGTACATGTCGCGAGAACTTGTCCATGTAGGTACTAACCTACTTACTTACGAAGTTTGATAACTTGTACTACCGAGACCCGTTCTTGGGCTCCCTCAACTACGGCTACCTATGCCAACCTCCGCCTCGATTGTCGCCTTTTCCTTACATATCTCCTTCCTCTGATAGGTGCCTAATCACTCACAAACAATCAATCCAGAAGAACGAGAAAACCCGACGGACTGCAATGCGTCGACCTGCCTATAGAGAACGAAGCTATAGAATCCTCTTTGAATTTGTAAGCCCATTTCCTTGAAGTCTCGTATGATCAGCTCATAGTCGAGATGATAAATGATGGCGATCACTGCATAAAAGAAAGTGAGGCGGGCGTGCCGTTAAGAATCCTACGCTACAGCCTTAACTTGACCCTTGAGTTTGAGACCACGAAAACAAACTTAGAAAAAATAATTTTACGATTTTAATGCCGTCAGTGCGAAATCTGACTAGTGGCGATACTTTTGCTATGAGGCTTGCGCGCGTGGTGACATTATTTGACATAGCGCTAATACATAATATTCCGTGTCAGTTAGCGTACCTCCCCACCGGTATGAGGGAGACGTGTTCACGTAAGCATACCTAAGCAACCCCAACCAATGGATCAAAGCCTCTGACCTAGCGATGCCGGTGGGATTGTTCTAGAAGGTTGTTGCTTGTTACTAGAGTGTTCATGCCAGCCCTCGTGGCGCGGCGTTTCTCCGGAAGCCTCGAAGACCAAACAAATTAAAAATTAAAAACTAAAAAATTTAAAAAAGGAAGGAAAGAAAGATGCTACGGGGGGGCTCCGCCGCAGGGCTTAGACCTCAAGGTTTGCCGCTATTTTTCTACTCCAAAGGAGACTGGATGGCCAGATCGGGTTGTCTAGGTACAGGCATTTATCAAAATACCTACCAACCTTCCTACCATTGTCTCAGAGATTCCGATGAAGCCGAAAAGCTGAAAAGATGACGTGACGTAGATAATGCTCATGTTCATGCTTCCCTCCTTACTAGGTAGATAGTCCGTTCATCTTTGTTTTGCCCTTCTCGAAGGAAAGAATTTGCGAGATGGATGATGTTTGTTTTCGTCCCTTCCTTGCCTCCCCCCCGGGGCCTAGAACTTCCGGTAAGAGCTCAGCGGAGCGGAAAAAAGAATGGGGGTTATGCGCAGGCCGTCCATGGGACTGTCCTGTGACACAGCTCACAACCGGTGTGGCATCTTAGATAAATCGGTAAGGTCTTTGCAAAACAAAGCAAAACACATTGCAACAAAAAATGACTATGGTGGCTAAATCTAAGGGGGTAATTAATGAGTTATGGCTGCTCTCAAGCGTTTGGGTTAGTAGACTAGAGAAACAAACATACGAGATTACCATTATCAGGCTAGGCAAGCTGAAGTGTGGTTGTAGTGAAACAGAATCGACACAGCCTTCAATTGTTACGAGTCAGGGCATGTAGATTAAGGAGGTATCATGAGAAGGATAACTGTCAGACCCCGATTGAAGGACTCTTCTTTCCCTCTTGCTTTCAATAGACTGGCTAGAAGACACGCATTATTATGCGTTTGGTATTTCTACATTTTAGTTGATGGCTCATAGGTATTGTCAAAGGAAAGGATGTTCGTCAAGATCCAGCATTAGACTTGGACGGCAACATCACCCTTCTGCTAGATTTAACAGTAATTACAACCCTAGCCACGGAGATAGCCAGGAGCTAGGAGGTGGAGATAAGATAGATAATATTCTTCATACAAATACGTCAAGAAGAGTTGATTCAAGCAGAGTTAAGTGAATGGCGTTGAGGTGAGATGATAGTTGACACCCAAGAGGTGACGCCCAATCACACATGTTGCTGGACGGCATAATTGTCATCATGATGGCGGAGTTAAAAAGCCTCAATACGAGACCAATATCAATATAGGCCCACTGTCAATAACACGTGGCAAGGCTTTATGAGCCAAACAAAGGCGCTAGATTTAGAACATTTCCTTAAGTCTGATGCCCAAGTTACCCAGACATCATCGACGACTTGCCGTCACTAAAGTACTGTTAGCCTAAATACGATCTTATTGTCTGGCGCTACTCCAGACTCGGAAGCAGGCTCACAAGCTATAATTATTGGTTACTAGGGGAGCGAGGCTGTATGCTTACGCTATTTACTTTGATAAATTTCCTCACATCCTAGGGTAGTTCCGTTTGTCTATCTACTCGGAATCCGAACACAACAAGGTTAGTTTGTCATGGTCTAGTTATTAACTTTTGCTCTATAACTGTCCCATAACTAGACCATACTCTCTGTTGTGCGACTTTGAAGTTGTTTTTACCAGGAATATCAAAAATAGATCCTCCACCTTATTAATCTTCTATCTTCTATGAAGGACTGGCAACTTGTTTAATGTACGGTATGGAAGTTTTTTATGATTTCCTTGGTTGAGCAAAGTCAGAAGGACGGAATTGGTAAGTATTTTCTTTTAAGATAGATAATAGCTCATATGCAGTTTCATTCTTTCTGACCTCCAACACCGTAACGTTCTCTCTGGTAAATTTACGAGTTGTGATATGTTATGTCTGTTTCTGAATAGCGTGCAGACGGACAGAACTACCAATCTTGAAATGGACAGGCAAGCTTGGAACCCATTTCCTAAGTACATATGCTATAAGACTATTCTACATTATGAGAGAGGTCGGTTGAACATTTTGGTGCTATATTGGACCAGCCTCTATATAGTTGTAACTATTACCAACAGAGTTGACTCGTAGTAAAGTGTTTTGTTGGGGTGATAAGTTATACGTAGTTAGATATCAAAACATATTTTTATGTATACATAGGTTGAAGAACTTGCAATGAACTATACATTACTATACATGAGTAAGGCCTAGTTGCAAAAGTCGAACTTATTATTTTCTCACAGGTGTTTTCTGTGTGCATGAATTGTACAATAGTCATAGTAGACAAGTCGCGATAGTATGATTAAATTAAGTTTACTCATACCTGAACCACACGGCTATGACGGATATAAAAAGTCTGGTACAGCTTGTGGACATTACCGGCTTAATATTGCTCCGTTGAATGGCAAGCATTCTACGTATTGCCCTCACCGCTGTTTCCATGTAGGTTAGATGGCTGGCAAGCAACTTGATCGCAGCTCATGGACGTAAATCTCAAATACGTTTATATTGTATTAATATGTCTCTTATCCATTCTGTGGCCCGTTTGATAACAACGTGCCTCAATATGCTTCACGAGTCATCCAATAATTTGGTCTTGAGACTGCAGAAACAAGAGGCTGCAACATCTGTTCTCTAGGAATCATCAAGATTTTGGGACATACTTCGACTTATGTTTCCACGGTAATGCTCTGAAAAAATATTTATCTACGTTGCTAAGTCGCTAATCTTCCACATTAGTTCCAGGCCATAAGAGGTGCGTTGTGATATAGACAATTCCATTCGTACAACTGGAAGAGAAAATCCTTTAAGATCTTTAAACACGCAATATTGAAAACTTGGTACGAAGGCCTCTGCTGACTTGTGGTGGGTGCGGCAGTTTAATCGGTTCCACCTCCCCGGACCGTCCTCTCGTGGTAGCTGCCGATGCTCCGTTTTGCCATCGGCGCCTCGACTCCACCGGAGCACCGTATTGAGGAAAACGTAACCGTCGAACCCCCAGAAACCCCTACTCGTCCTGCTCTAGACGATGTTGTCTCTGCTTCGTCCTTAACCCCCTTCTCCTTTTCTATCGACCTTTCGATCCTGTCTGCCCCTTTACTTTACGCACGACGTGACTGGTCTTTTACTAGTCTATGCTTGCCACCCCTTTCTGTACACATTGCGAAGACGTCAGAGTCGATATACTACGCCCTAAAGGCATCGAAATCTGGGCGATTTCTTGTCTGTTTCTCCGTACCTACACTGCGACTATCGGCTCAGAAATATGACCGCAAGCAGGTGAGGACTTCGAAAGCCGGTCGTTGGTTAATTTGTAAAGATCCTTAACTTGCAATCTGCTCCCGCGGTGGCAACTACACAGCAAATCTGCACATCGCCAGGCTTTGCTCCTGTTATTCCATCTGTCACGGGACTGTGACCCGCTGACTTGATACTTCTGCGTCTTGAGACGTCTAACTGGCAATATCACTGGTCACAGAGTCATTGGGTTCAACATTACGCATAATACTCGGCGCCCACTTCAGTGAAGTGATGAATCGCTCATGGGGTTCTTCAATTACCTTGACACATCGTTCATCCTGGCTGAGGTCCCAGTATCTTAATGTTTTATCATTGGATACTAATAGAAGACATCTCTTACCGGGATGAAAAACGAGCGCCCATATCCAGTTGCCATGGCCGGTTAGTGCTAACAAGCAGGTCTTCCGCGCGTCCCACAGGCGGATCGTCTTGTCTCGAGAGCCTGTAGCCATGTATTCAGCTGAGCTACTGGTCGGCGGAGGCTTTTTTTAACCCTGCGATGGGAGCAAGGTACTTATATGCCGTAGGAGGCGCCATTGCGCAGCATTCAGTGTGATGCTCGTGACCAAACATAATCATCTTACTTTCAGCCGGGGTAGTAGACGATATATCCCACAAACGGGCCGTCATGTCATCACCAGCAGATAACAGATAGCGACCATCGAAAGATGGATATACATCTTGAAGCCAGCCAGTATGCCCCTTGAGCGTCTTTAGACAGAATCCCGTGCTGGCGTCCCATACTCTCGAAGTTTGGGCAGCTAAGATGACGGGTCTTTACTGCACATCGACAGGGAGGGAGGAGTAGCGTTATCGAGTTCGGATTGTAGGCTGCGTTGCGCAATTCGAGATCCATTATCTATAATGAGAACTACGTCAGACACCAGGCACGGAAACACAGGGAGAGATCCTACGTGTCTTTTTTGTAGTCACACAACGCTTATCCACTTCTTTTCCCGCAATCCCTTTACTTCTCGGCAGTGACAGTGTCGAAATCATATTCTTGAAGATTTAGTTTCGCCCTAAGAGCAGTTACAGTGGCTACCAGCGCGTTCGCAGAGAGATATGCAATGATTGACTTGTGCCTGATGATGGTAGGATTAGCGCTGAATACGAAAGAGAATCGGGGACTGGACTGGACAAAAGAAAGCCAGCATAGAGCTCCTGGGCCTGACGACTCGTCAAAAGACTAATGATAAGCAAGGCCGAAGGTGTTGGATGAGATAATAGGGTGCTGCAGCGATTGTCTGGGAGTGAGTCTAAGGAATCGGGGTTTTGATTGTACGCGTCGTTAAGTTAGATTGGACTCTTAATCGCCGAGACGCGTACAAGTCACGTCAGATAGACAAAGCCTCCCTTATTAACTGTCAGATAGGTACTATGTGCGTCTTCGTTACCCACCGCAACCTGTTCGTCAGTTGATTTCCACGAAGAACTAGGGCGCAATACCGGTAACTTGATAGATGAAAAGGAAGACCAGCTAGCTATCTAGAGGTGGGTGATAATTAGAAGTACATATACACCTATTTTAGTGGGGGTTGTACCTAGAGCCACATATGCAAGCCTTATAAATAGGGCACATGTCTTTATATCACCGATTCCCCGTTCTTGTTATCTCCGATGCTGTGAAATGTATACTGACTTGCTGGCTATTAACTTAGTGTTGTGTGTACAGATCTGTAGCTGTAATGCAGCATAATTTGCATGTCGAGCGTGTATCGATACTTACAAATCTGTCTCAATATTTCTCCCTCCCTCCTTTTCCTACCTACCGTCTACCTAAGTAGGTACCTATGGTAATATTTCTAATGATACAAACCACCTAGGGGATAGAGAGAAGTCCCGTTCGTTCGTAATCCATACTCTTATTTCGTTTGGTGGATAGTTCGAAAGGGAGAAAGCACAATCTAGATTGGCTAAGTACGCTACCTATGTCAGAGATACTCAGCTTACCTACTTGCAAGCCTCTCAGGAACGTACGGTGATGCGAAACGGGCAACTCCACGTCTTTCGGAGACTATATGGGTATCCCCGAAAGACCTTCCTGTCGTCCCCATTTTCGGAGAAATGTAACCGATATTGCCTGCTGTATTTGATCGGACAAAACAAAACCAAAACGTTAATAATCATAACTTTCATACTGCCTCCTAATAACCTAATACCTATAACCTATCGCCGAAACGGAGGCAAAAAGTAAAGACGTTCCCCCAAAGCGCGTCATTCCCCTCACTAATCTAGCTACTACCGTTAGACGAGGACTTGGTGGGGTTAGGACATAACGTCAATTCAACATTATATTGGTAGATCGCGGGGTTTCATTGTTACATTACTATGCAACCCACTTGGAAGAAACCACTTCTAGCCTAATAGCCAGGTCGGCCGAGTAAGTAGCGCCATGTTTATCATTCTAGCTCTCGATCTAGTGGTTGGTACTATTCTAGAAGCATGTACCTGCATAGTAGGAGGTATATATATAATGCCTCCCCTCCTTTAGTCTCATGTTTCGGGGGAGAGTGTTGCAATACTCTTCCATTTCTCTCCAACACCGACGTTGCATCTACACTCTCGGAATTACATACATCCCAGTCCTCGATATCAAGTAAAGAACGCCATCATGCCTAAAGTGCTTCTCACAGGTTCGTAGTAATTCCCGTGACGTCTTCTATTCCGCCGTCTTACCACGTCTACGTCGTCGACTTGGCCATGTGGGACGATAATATATATACATGAAAGAAATAATAAGCTAACCGACTCTTTCCCCAAACGATCAGGTGGATCGGGCTTCATTGCGAGTAAGTGAACCAAACCGAGCCGTTGTCGAACAAGGTATAATAACGGTGACTAGCCCACATTCTTGAGATACTTCTGCAAAGAGGCCACGAAGTCGTGACGACGGTGCGGACAGAGGAAAAGGCCAAGATAATCCGCGATGCTCATCCCGGCGCGAAGCTGACCGTCGTCATTGTGCCCGATATCGCGGAGCCGAACGCCTTTGACGAGGTGATGCAGACGCCGGGGCTCGAATACGTACAACACACGGCGTCTCCCTTCCACTATAAATTCACAGATCCTAAGTCAGAGATTCTCGACCCGGCCATCAACGGCACCAAATCGGTCTTAGAGGCCATCAAGAAGTACGCGCCGACGGTGAAGCGCGTCGTCGTCACCAGCTCCTTCGCCGCCATCCTGTCCGAGAAGGACCTGCAGAACCCCAACAAGACGTGGAGCGAGGCCGACTGGAACCCCGATAGTTATGAGGCCGGCATCAATGGACCCCCCAGCACCACGTATCGTGCGTCGAAGGCGCTGGCCGAGAAGGCCGCTTGGGATTTCAAGGAGACAGAGAAGCCCAACTTTGATGTCGCCACCATCAACCCGCCGCTCGTTTTCGGCCCTGTCGTCCCCCACCTCAAGTCACTGGCTGACATTAACACGAGCAATGGTAGCCTCGCCCAACTAGTGGTGGGTAAATGGAAGCAGGAGATCCCCGCCAATGGCGTCTACCTCTGGGTCGACGTGCGCGACGTCGCAAAGGCACATGTCGAGGCAATGGAGCGGCCCGAGGCAGGCGGCCACCGCTTTTTTGTGACAGCCGGTCTCTTCAACAACAAGCAGATTGCGGAGGTTGCCCGGAAGAACTTCCCAGAGCTTGCCGACAAGCTTCCCGATGAGAGCGTGCAGGGCGGTGACTTTCCCGGCGGCAGCGCCGACAACATCTACAAGGCCGACAACTCCAAGGCTACGAATTTGTTGGGCATCGACTGGACCCCGCTTGAGAAATCGGTTGTGGACACAATCAAGAGTATCCAGCAATTTGGCAGTTCATAAGCCGCTGCCGGGAAGCAAACCGACAAGAAGTAGGAGCAAGTTGTGTTTATGACAAGAGGGAAAACGGACAGCAAAGCGGCATAGATATTAGATACCTCACTGTTAACAGCATTTTGATGACGTTGAATATTTGACTATCCCGTGTGCCATTGCGGTAGACCTTGTATAACCAAAGATGTTTATTGCACAACTCAGTCATCCCATTTCGTAGTTTCGTAGTAATAACGGACTGTAGTGTGTCGCACTCATATTGCACAAGGTGCAATGGTGGTTTCGCTGGGCCCAGCCATGGCACGAGTTACAGCATTGTCACTTTTCCCATTCATATTCATTATCATGCAAATGGGATAGCCCGCCATTCCACGGTTCCACGATTCCACGGGGATCCGACCGGCGGGTATCTGGACTAGAAAACCGATCGCACTACAAGCCCTCAGCAGAACTCGATTCGGCCTGTTTCTAGCCTCAGTGCCGTCCGCTTAACTTCTCCGGATCCAGCTCCTGTAGTGGCACAGGCGTGCTATTCTCCCCCTTTTTCTCCGGAGGGCTGCCCGGGCTTTCGCACCCTCTTTTTCGGCTTATGGGCGTCACACCTGGGCCGCCGCCGCCGCCGCCGACCCCACTCCAACTACCCCAAGACTCCGTCATTTCCCTGGTTTCCCTTGCGTAAGATTCAGTAAGGTCGCAGAGTTCTTTCGTCGACGTTGATGTCGAGGTAGTCGGCGGCGTCGCGCAACTGTTGCTCACTAAGGGAGCCGGAACCATGGGACTATCGCCCCGGGTGAGTATCCGAGGTGGGAATGTGGGAGACAGTGGAGACACAGGGGTCACCGAGAATGTAGGCGAGTTGGGATGATTCGACGGAGGTGGCGGCAGAGCGCGCTTGGGAGGAGGTCCTGCAGGTGTCACCAAGTCCGAAGACTCGAGTGATCCTTCGTGCGCGCGGGCAAATTTTGTCGGGGATAATGGCGGTGTACTGGTTCCCATTATTGTTACGGAACCCGAATGAACGGAGCTCGCCTTGTTCGACGCGACGGTGACAGTGGAAGTACCCGGTCCGCTGCTCAGTGAATAGACACTTCCTTGTGGGCAATGCGAGGTCACCGGGGCCGACTTTGCCGCGGGAAAACGGATACCGCTCGTGGTTGCTGTTCGCTCATGTTTAGGTATAAGCTTGCTATGGGTTGGGACGAAGGTGGGAGACGGTGGAATGGTTGTGTTTCCTATGCTCAACGTGGTCGATGATCGCGGGGCTCCTGGTTTAACCGCCGGATGCAAGTACTTCCGATCACACAGTTTTGCAGGTGGCGTTAAGGGAGAGTTCCTAGATGATGATAATGGCGGCGGTGGCACTATTAAAGGTGCTTGCGAGCCACTGCTTGGTTCACGATGAGAATTATTTCTATAAGGTATCAACAATGGCGCTTGAGATTGTCTCTTCGGGTCCTTTCGGCACTTGCGAAGTATGAGAAGCAAGATGGTGGTAATTGCCAAAGCTGCTAGAATGGAGAATATGCCTATCGCCGCCTTTGCCCCTCCTGGCAGTCCTGTTGAAATTTGTCCCGTACTATTTGAATTATCGAGTAGTACCGAAGTCGTAGCGAGAGGCACGATAGATGTCCGCGTATGAGTAGCTGTGGTGGTGTAAGCTGAAACCGGACCAGTAGACCTCGTTTTAGAGGCCGGAAGGCTTGAAGGCTTTATGGCTAGCGTTTGCGATGACGTGCTGGTAATGATCGCATCCAGCGTGACAGGAGAAGCGCAGTAGTTGGTCCTGGGCGGGCCGGGGTCTTCGATGGATGAGAACCCAATACTATGGCAGGTTAGTAGAGGTCTCATAATGTGGTAAGAACTATCACAAACTTCTGGCATTTATTAATGATTAGATCAACATTAGCTATCACAGCAGTTAGAAAAGTCTTCTTTCTTCTCAGCTTGGGCTCCATTGCTAACTTACGACTCTGCCCAACGGTTCCAATATACACACCGCAGTTGAGAGAATCACAGCAGTATAAATCCCAAAGACGACTTTGTTGATACCCAGGCTGTTGAAGTTGGCGGCAGGCGTCTTCCACGTTAGGAATAAACTCATCGAAGCAAGCAGCTACGCAAGCGGAGGCATTCCCTCTGCCGAAATCCGCCGGCCCGCTTCGGCGATATCCTTGTGTTTTATATCGAGTAGTGTCTCTAAGGCTGACATCGCTGTCGTTATTGTCTGCAAATTGCCCCATGGTAATTATATCGAATACGGAATCTGTCTATAATGAGTATATGTGTATCTGAGTTGGATTAATATAGCAAATGAGAGGCATGTTGCAGTAATTAATTAATGGGGCTGACAATGTGAAGGGTAAGAGGACGAATTCGAAGCGAATGTGACAGACATCAGGTTTTCCACGTTGATGATAGCGACCGAGACAGGGAAAACAACAGTGTTCCTGGGGATCGAGAACCTGCATCAGCCAAGAGACCGACCTGAATCTAGCGAGTACCTAGTCAGCCGCACAGAGTGTCTATATATCTAGCGAGCCCCGTCTCCCGCTGAGTGATTATCGTATGGTCCTTGGGGGTCGTAATGTGACTTGGCACGACGTAGGTAGTCGATCTCGAGGGTCAGGCAACATTCCCCGTGTGAAATCACCTTCTAGCCAAATGGGCGGTATTGGAAGGCCGGCACTGTTACACTCCTTCTGCATGTTCCCGTTCGACGATAATGGACGACCAGGTCGTGCGACCCCATTGTTGATAATTTGTCTCGTATGGGAGCATTGGACTACCACCCTTACCCGTTCTGTGTCCGCGAATATGTAGGGAGTGGCGGACATTATTGGGAGTGGTTGCACTCCAGAACGTTCGCAAAGCCGGACATGTAGCATACCGCCGGCATGTATGGGTAGCAGTACATCCCAGGACCCGAGTAGTGTTCTTTATCGGTGGATGCATACATATTGCATGAGATGACGATTCTGTGCAGGCCGAAATGTCACCGTACGCTTAATGGCTACGCTTCATTCTGCTTCCCGATTCAAGTCACGGAAGCGACACAGTTCAACGCTCCACGAACAGTGAGATCTCGACGGCTTCTCGTCTATGTCTATCAGGCATAGTTCCTGTATTTTGTGCTAGACTTCCCAAGATATCGACGCTCCAGCTTAATCGACAGCTTAGACAAATTACAGGTGATAAAAAGAGGTCTTAGGCGTTATGAAGAAAACTAAGGCCGCAAAGAAACTGGCTGAGCCACGACGGTGTGTCCGTACTGCCCGAGTGATAGGCATAGAGTCCTTAGAAATGACTATTCTAGAAAAATTTTTTCACAAAACCTACAATAAGAGGTTCGAGACTGGAGAAGAATAGTAAATGGGTCTAGGAAGTGGAACGCGACCTCGAGTGATGGTGAAGCCGGCATACGGCAATAATGGGTCGAGGCAGAAGGGCCGCCCAATGAATTCTGTCTGTAGACGAAGATTATAGGCTGATGTGAGACCGAAGAAACGCTGAAATGTTCACCTTGTATTACGAGTTACAACAAACGGTACTGAGGTGGCTAGATATTTGAAAATGTTTGTAAATGATACTTTGGGGTTATGGCTGCTGTACACCTATCAAGTCGACAATGTCGTTTGCCACTATCATCTGGGGCAGAGAGAGGTACGACGTCGACGGACGTGAGAAGCAGTTTGGGTTTGTGTTGGTCTCGCGTAAGTTCTTCAGGCAGACGTTGGAAGTTCAGCAGATCTCGAGGTGTGATAAACCAGAGGGGTGGTGTGCGGCCATGCAAGAGAAAGAGCAAGAGTGCATGAGAAGCGACAGAAGTGAGCCTGAAATGCTCAGCCCGTACAAATGATGGTAGCCCCTATTGCACTTGCTGGAATGTCTTTAGGCGTGAAAGGCGGATTTCATCATAGATGAAACCCCTGAAGGAAAAAGCAAAGCACATGACAAGAACCTGCGTTGCAGCAACAACTTGGTGGGAACTACCTGCAGACGGGATCAGGGGCATCACCAATGGTGAGAGCCGAAATACCCAATGCCAGGTCTCCGAGCAGCAAGCAGAGATGGAAATGTAGTGCACCAACCAGCCTTGGAGCACCCGCCCGGAAGAGCGGCAGATGCTTCCTGACTGCGGTTGGTTCCCATCAAAGCCCTACCTGAAAGGCGTTACGCACGTGGGTTTCGGTATTGAAACCTCGGAGTAGTAGGAGGCCCCGTACTTGCAAGAGCTGAAAATATTGTTCAGCCACACTAGGCACGGGCATCCGGTGGGTAGGGTAGCAGTGGTAGGACCATGCATTGGATTTAGAACCGCCACCTAGCCCCAAAGGTGGCACGGTATGCTGAACGGTACCTAACCTACCGTTAGATAGTATGCATCAGCCAGTATCCCTAGTGGTCGAGGAGGTGTTTGGGGGCCGCAGGTGGCTCACTTTTGGCATCAGCAGCGATCAATATAGATATGAGTATTAGCTGGGTGAGCGGGACACAACTAATTAGTAAATATGTGTGTGTATGACGATATGCCTGAGAAAATCGTTCGAGTCCTGGCTTGGCTCAACCTTAGATGCTTACCACATTTGCTCACATCTTCTTCTACCCTAGCGACATGTAGTGTTGCTGTAGGTGCCACAAATATTCATCGTTGCCTACGGCACGATATATGCACCGAGGCATGGCAAATCTAAAGCCAAGGCAGAGTACACATTACACATATTCTCTATGGAGCTATCTTGGAGCTGCCTTAATGTCTAACGATGTGTTCTCTAGATAACCAGGAATATCTTCCACCTATTTACTTGATCCTCTCTTCGTCACGCTATACCTCCTACAATTTCTGCTGTTATTTACACCGCATCGTCGACCTTCGCTCTTGAGAATATATACAGGCCTAAGTGGGTAGAGTTCAGGTTCGAGGGTAAAGAAAACCTGCAACGTCGAGCTAATCATTCTCAAACTTTGTATGAACCAAAACACACTGTCGGGCCAATAGCATAGGAGAAGGCTTTTGCAAAGCTAACCCCTCAGACCTCTCTAACTAAGAAGGTAGTTATAACATTATTTAATTGGTTAACTCTATCTTGTAAAGTAAAGCTTCAAAACTGGCAACTCATCTCTTTCCTTTGGGGACAAAATGTTCGTTTTGGGCCTTGCAGACCGTCACAGTGCCACTGGACAACCACAAAAACTATAAAATACAATATTTCCATAGTCTCGAAATGATACATGAGTTCTATCTTAAGCACACTTGATACAAAAGACAATGCATGAATCTCGAAGAAACCATCTGGTTGAAGCGATCATTACAATGACTGATATCTAAACTGTGATTTGGTCACTATTGCTGCATGGAGAACGAAAAATAAGGCGCCTAGATCCTTACCTACACTCTATTCTTGTATCTTGAATCTAATGTAGTAGATATATGCACATGCTTGGTCTCCTAAGGCGGCACAAATGGATAGCTGTGAGTATTAGTACGTCCTTACTATGAATACTACCCGTAGTATTGATTTGACACAATCGTGACCTGTGATTTAGGAGACATTGTTTTATCAAAAGGGGATGGTATTTAGCGTTCAACACCTACCCCGCTGTCATTGTTTGAACCCCACCGGAGCCTGGAGGGCTGTTTATCGATAAGCGTCATCTTGCTGCTGTTACTTTACTAACCTTTAGGTAGGTTAGGTGCCTTCCTTTAGTGACAACAGGGCATGTTGCTGCGTAATCGATGGAAAAGGTCCCCATCATTCCATCATCCTCTATCTCCGACCACGGTGATCGGCCATAAATAGGAATTCCGTCCCTACCACAACAATAAAACGGTAATCTTGCCCAGCCTGAGCCCATAGGTGATCAGAGGAGCGATTTCATCTGCGGTATTTGCTTGTAAGAGGATATGCACCACGTCTTGTACGAGGCATACTCTACCTCTTGTTGAGAGTCCTTGCGATGAACTGCTTGTCTCTTAGTTTCCCTTGCTCCTGAAGTACCTAGGTAGATACCAGCGTCTGTGATATCGCAACTATCACGATGGATCCGAATGAGCAGCCCGAGCCCACACTGCCTCCGGCAGAGCAGGTAACCAAGCCTAGGTTCTTTTATTTCAGTTTATAGTTCCTCTCAGCCAGTTAAAATTTCCATACTGATCGCAATGCCATAGATGCGCCAGAAGAGACTGGCCAAGTTGGCCAGCCTAGATTCTGCATCTTCCGCGTCATCCACCCCCAGCTCGAATGCAAACTCAAAGCCAGCCGAGACCTCAACCTCAGCTCATGAGCCTTCTTCATCGTCTGCTTCCTCGCCGTTACCCCCTCGCCAATCCCAGAGCCAGCAGCTACCCAGTGCTCCACAGCCGACAGAAAAGCCAGCAGAAGCCAGCACACCCGCAAATCCATTTTCTCGGATTACAAATGAGAACAAGGCCGGGAAGAGTAGTGGCGGCTCGGTCAATTCAGGTAATACTAGCAGCAATAAAAGATCTACAACTGCTGTTGACCCACGACTATCAGAAACCTCTCCAGCGAAAAAGAAGGTCCATGCAGCACCTTTAGAAAATATCGAGGACTGGACAGATCGCGTGCTCAGTGATGTGTTCCTCATCACTCTCGACGAGTCGCGGACCGTTGACAGTCGCGGTGTCAAGCTTGCCTACCTCTCGGAGTTGAGGGCTGAGCTCGAGCAGTCTGGTGAGCCTGTGAAACTGACCACATCGTCCCTTGATGCCGCACTCATTGAAGCAGCTAAACACGTGCCGGCCGATACGGCCCTCCTCGAATATTTCTTACCGTGCTGGAAACGAGTAATGAGGGCGATTCGAGCTGGCCGGCGACCATCTCCTGCTAAAGAAGCTGTACTGCTTGAGGCTAAGCGTCTGTGCATGAGTAACTGCATTTTTGCTCTTACCATGCCCGATTACTTTGGGTAAAGCTACAACTGCAGTCCATAACTTGCAACCTGTCAACATACTGATTGACATCTTTAGGCGAGAAGCTAATCCCGATCACGACTCAATCGGGTCTTATCTCCTTCGAAATCACGATAACGAGGACGGCGTATGCTTAGATTTCTATAACGAAGCTGTTGCGCGCATGGATGAGGATGAAACTATCGCTCCTCTCTTTACAGAGTCTATGGTTATTATGAGCGAGCATGTAGCGAAGATGACGATGAACGATGACTACAAGCCATTCATCAACGTGAGATTGGGTTCACCCATTGAGACGATGGAAGCTGACTTAGACAGTGCCTTGTAACATTTTCACGGTTCCCACCACTTCTCGATGCTCTCGCGCGACACCCCCGGTTCCAAGTCCAGCCGGCGCCCAATGCGACCAAAGAGGAACTGGCCAGGTCCACTGAAGAAAAGACTATTCTCGGTCCTTTCTTCCGCCTATCGCCTCTTCAGGCGGCTGTGACTAAGACGTACTTCGCCAGCCCACGCACTATTGATCCCAGTCACGTCAAAACCTCTCAGAGTGCATTGCAGATGACTTTGAAAGCTCACCAGAGTGATCTGATCAGCATCATCAATGCCTTCGTCCGTGCCAGTTCCACTGCGAAGAATCATACGCTTGACTGGTTCGCTTTCAGCTTGAATTCTAATCATAAAAGGCGAGCACTTCAGGTCAAGGAGAACGAGGTTGCGTCAGATGGTTTCATGGTAAACTTGACTGCGGTACTAGATAGTCTCTGTGAACCGTTCATGGACTCTACATTCTCCAAGATCAACAAAGTTGATATTGACTATCTTCGACGGGTGCCGCGGGTAAATATGTCTGATGAAACGAAACTTAATGCGGACCAAGCAACTTCAGATCAATTTTACGGGCAGAAAGTCGATGGCACATCGAATTTTATATCAGAGGTCTTTTTCTTGACGCTTGCTGCACATCATTACGGTCTGGGGGCTACAAATTCTAAGCTGAAGGACTTGGATAAAGACATTAAGTACATCGAAAAAATAATTAAGCAGATGGAGGAAGAATTGCCCAAGATTCAAGTAAGTCAGCTCATGAACCCGTGTCATAAATGATCATCAAGAAGGGTGCCCAAACTGAACCCTTTTAGGATCCCATTCGTACTGTTGTAGTGAAGCAGCACATAACAAATGCCATCAACACAGTGGAAAAGTACATTGGTTTGAAGCACGCCATTCAAGCGGTGGTGCTAGACCAGGGAATGCAAACACTGTCGTTGCAATTCATGCGATATGTAGCCGTATGGCTCCTGCGGACTGCTAGCAAAACAGACTATAAGCCAGGGAAGAGCATCAACCTCCCACTATCGGCTGACAAGCCGGCGGCCTTTAGCTGTTTGCCCGAGTATGCGCTCCAAGATGTTGTGGACAACTTCAAGTTTGTCTTTAGGTATTTGCCAAACATCTTGATGTCTGCGGTCGGCGACGAGATCATTACGCTTTGCATTACTTTTCTGAGGTCGTCGGAGTACATCAAGAATCCCTACTTGAAGTCTTCCCTAGTAACGTTGCTTTTCTCCGGGACCTGGCCGATTTACCATTTGAGTCGCGGTGTACTTGGTGATTCCTTGATGGGATCAAGTTTCGCTAATGAACATCTGCTCCATTCGCTGATGAAATTCTATATCGGTATGTGTGATGGCTTTATGTTGTTTCAACTCGACTAACGGGAGCAGAATGCGAACACAGTGGCGTCAGCTCTGCTTTCTACGACAAATTCAACATCCGCTACGAAATCTTCCAAGTGATCAAAACCATATGGCCAAACAACGTATACAAAGATAAGCTTAGCCGAGAGAGCAGGTAAGTTTTTCAGTAGCCTAGTCACTGTGGTGGTCGTCATTAACTTTGAATCCACCAGGGTCAACCGTCAATTCTTCGTGCAATTTGTCAACTTGCTTCTTAACGATGCGACGTATCTTCTGGACGAAGCGCTAACAAAGCTTGTGAAGATACACGATTATCAGAAACAGCTTCAAAACCAGGGGTTGACGGCAGAGGAACGAGACAAGCTGAAGGCTGATCTAGAACAGGCCGAGGGGCAGTGCCAGTCATGGATGCAGCTGGTGAATGATACGATGGGCATGATGAAGCTCTTTACCGAGACGTTACGTGATTCATTTACCATGCCCGAGATCGTTATGCGCTTAGCTGGCATGTTGAATTACAACCTTGAGAGCTTGGTTGGCCCGAAACGTAGTCAGCTAAAGGTCGAGGATGCCAGAAAGTATCATTTTGATCCCAAGGCTTTATTGTCTGACTTCATAGACGTCTACCTCAACCTTGGGCCGAAGCCCGAATTCGTGAAGGCAGTTGCGGCTGATGGTCGCTCGTACAAGCCAGCAAATTTTGAGGCAGCATCTCGGATATTGGAAAATGTACTTTCGAAGCCTCCGGAGGTAGTTTCCGCGTGGAATAACCTCAGGGAACGGTTCGCTCAAGCCAAGGAGGAGTTGGATCAAGCCGAACTCGATCTTGGTGAGATACCGACTGAATTCGAGGATCCCATCATGGGGGATCTAATGACCGACCCCGTTATCCTACCATCACGGCACATTATGGATCGGTCTACAATCGTACAGCAGCTGCTGTCCTCGCCCAAGGACCCGTTTTCCAACGTCCATATGACTATTGACGATGTCGTACCGGCTGATGACCTACGCGAGAAAATTGAGGCTTGGAAGGCTGAGCGTATAGCAATTGCCAAAGCAAAGGCAGCTGGCGAACCGATGGATACGAGCCCTAGCTGATGACTCAGTTGCTCGCGACATACCTATCAACACGATATGCAGCACTTGCTTGCTGGGATAGAGCTAGCGCTTTGCTGAATGCTTTATCACAGAGCTAGGGGTATACACATATCATCCTAATGGATTCTCCAAGCCAAATCGCTGGTATATCTGAAGAGAACTCGTCGTTACGGTTGCTTGGGGGATAGAGGTCGTTTGCAATAGACCCGGCGCCTTTACATTCAGCCTGCGGTTACCAATTTGTTCGGCATTCACAATTACATGCCTTACTGGGTATTGCTGGGCATTATCTGATATGTTAGTGCACTAGGAGTAAATAGCACCTTTTTTCTCTTAGAGTGTTCATGGTCAATAGTTGACTGTTTCAACAGGGCAAGGGAATGCACAAGGGAAGTGTGACGAGAACCTCTTCCCTTTACGAAATAACGAGGTTGATGATATTCTTTGCCCATGATAGGCCTACTGGTTCTGAAAATTGCACGCTAGTTTACGCTTCTCAGCGACAAGCGATACTTAGCTGCGTAGGGCGTAATCAAAATCCGTAGCCCGGTACATTGCACGATGGATAAGCGCAATTTTGCTGCGTCTCAGACTTGAGTATCGGTACTAGTTTTACCTCGGTCTCACTGTGTCATTTTTTAGTAGTAGTTGAACATGTCTTTGCGCCAGGAGAGAAAACTCGTGACGCAGAATAAAAGCCAGCCATAAGATGACATGTTCCGGAAACCATGCAGTGTGCAATGCATGCAATAGCAGCGATTTGTTGGTGCCCAACCCCAGAGCATGTCTGTCTGTCCATCATGATCCTCCACGTAGCTCATCAGTCGGGTTTATTGGTCAACATTGGGGTTTATACCCACCTTGCCCGGCCTGCCATTAGGTATGTACGTTATTTCGCTTTCATCGACCGTTGATGATCCGGCTATCTATGTTTGGACAGTGGATAGGGTAATAAGATGCGCGTTAATCGAGCGCTACGTTACGGGATCATGCGAAATGCAGTGCGTCCGATGTTTACGTTTGATGTTATTGGGTTATATATGAGTACCTAGATATTTATGGAGATGGAGTTCTAGCTTGAAGTGTAAGTAAATGCATGATGCTATGGCGCGCTACGCACGAAGGCGGACTGACTTGACGCTCGAGAATGGAGTCGATTGTCGATTGTTTATTCTTCCACGTTGCATGAAGTGAAAGGTTATAACAGGTAAATAAATGTATAAGAAGAACACCAATTCTACTACGCCGCCCTTTTCTCCCCTTCCCTTTCCTCTTGCCCTTGCCCTTGCCCTCCTCACTCACTATACCAATCACCCAGGCATTTATTTATGATCTCTTTCCCACAACAGTATCGTACTCGTACACTCTAGAGGTCTATTATCTGGTATCTGCTCTGCTTTTCGCCAGTTTTTTGACGTGGCGTTTTAAGCTGTTGATGTAGAGCTCGTCGAGTCCCTGTTGTTACCTCCGCTCTGTGTTTGCTTCACGAGCCGGTCGAGATATGCAGCTTTGAGGCGTAGCTCCTCACTTGTCGCTGGCGTGCTCGTCGATGTCCCAGATAGTCCAAAGCCGCCAGCTCCAGCGACGAGACGCTCCGTCGCTGTTGCAGGACCGTTGGCAAGATAGTCTCGCATCATCGCCGACTTGGGTACTCTGGAGGGAGTGGTGGTGGACGTTAGCTATACTCAGTGGCTCGATTTGTCTGTCGCCATATTCATTGGGGCACGTACTTATGAAAAGAGGAAGCCTGGCCGTTGAGTCTGGGCGCCGATGACGACATTTTGAAACAAGCGTATGTGGTTGCGAGTGTCGGTGAAAAGAGTAAGTGACAATTTGATCTTTGATCTTTCCGAATTGCCTTGTCTTGTTTCTGCGATGGAAATGTCCGATGTCGTTTCACTCTCACGCCTCTATCGAGAACTTAGTTTTTGTCTCTAGAGATATAGAATTCTCGGCTGCTCTGTTCTGTCTATGAAGTTGTAGACTTCCTCCTTCCTCATTAACTCCAAGCCCATGCACCTTTATATAAACGACCATTTTGTGCACTCCTCGCCAACGCGCGCTACGTTTCGTGAGTCTTTGCTCGCAGCAAAGTTTTGCTCCCTGAGCAGAACCTCAGGCAACAATAAGAGGGATGGATGCTCAGCCTCATCCCGAAATGGCTCCGCGAACGTGTCATGACATCTGCTCGAACGCGATAAGATTGCGTAGGGCTGAAAGACAAGAGCTCGCGCGTCGAGAATCGTTTTCGGTCTTAAGCCGTCCAAAGCGCATCGCGCACAACGGAGAATCGAGAGCACTGGCAGCGAATTGCGCAGGCGCAACAATGCCTAATACCTACATAGGTACATTGCGCGATATCGGTGGAGGGTCTCTGCCTGACTTGGGTAAGAGTCCATTCCATCCCGTGCAAGTCTGACTGCAGTCTGCCTTGCTGGTATTGCCCTGCTGCATGCTTGATTGGTAGGAACTCGGGAGTTTGAGGAGTTGACCCCTCAAAAAGAAAAGCCAAGTATTCTTGTACTATGCGCCTCTGCATGTTGGCAGCATGGGCTTTCTATGCGCTTGTGCTCTCTGCGCGAGCGCATACCTCCACCTTGGTTTGCGCCGCTGCGCAAAACGGGCACTGAGGGCAAGTATAAATCGCGATGGGCTTTGCCAACGATGACAATATCTCCATGACGTTCAAAATCACCACCCTCATTGTCAATTGATATCTTTTCCGGCCTCTATTACATCTTTTTTGTAATTCAGGAGCTTCGTGTAGTATTTTTGTTGCCCCCCTCACAAGAGTGGACTTCCATTTGGCAATTCTTTGTGAACACTACACGCAGGCCACCTTCCAGACAGACTTCTCCTGAGATCCATCACTGTAACTGCGATACGAATTACCCGTGATGACACGAAACGGACCCTAGAACTAGGCGTGAACTAGACTAGGAGAACTGTGAATCTTATTAATGCATTCACTCCCACCTCAGAAATGCTCTGCCGACCTCGACATTTGCTGACTGCACATAACTCTCTTCAGCTACCACAAGCAACATCGAACTGGTCTTCGCGTCGCCACCAACAACAAGCTTACTTTTCACACAAACAACTCGCTAAGCACTGTAAACACAAATTAGACCAACTCTCCTGGGACAAGACAGCAGCCAAGCTTGTGGCCCAGTGGAGTAAGACGAGTTAAGTGATATCCCACGGCGCACTTCTCAACCCGCCCATGCCGTCCAACTCAGCTGCGAGAGAAAGCAAGGTTGTACTGACTTCAGAATGCACAGTTACCAAGCGTCAGTCCCACAGCCTCAGGCGAAGCATGGTCAAGCAGTCAACGTCTGGAAAGCAAGTAACTTGTCCCACTGCTTCGAAAACGGAGGACATATCGGCATCTGTAAGATCTCGTCGTCTGAGCCGATCCTGAAATCGACGAAACAAATGAGCTTGCATTGACCTGACCATCGAAACAGACACGACGATACTCGGCGTATGGCGGTGAGCCACCCCCGGGGGAATCTGACGTATGTAAGGAAGATATAAACCAAGCATACGTCAGGCGAGATCAGGAAAACTCGCCCGATCGAGGATTTGCAAGAAACATTGACCTTATGGAGCAACTCGAAACAGGGGTCGCTTCACGACTGCCCGGAGACGTTCCGGAAGACCAAGAAGGCGAGAGAAGACAGACGCCTGAAGAGTACATTGCTCACAGGAAGGCCGTTATTATTGAAAGGATAATGGTTGCCTTCCATCGATGGCTGGATAAGAGACTGGCCATCAGGTCTTATACTATTGAAGCTTCCGAAGCTGCCGAAGCTGCCGAAGCTGCAGACGGCCCTGGGGATAGTCGTGAGTCCGAGCATTGGGATTCCGGCGAAAGGAAATCAGGGGACGCGAATCGCCGGCCGAAACGCCAGTTCCCCGATGACAGTGACCCAGATAACTCTGCCGGTGGTGGTGATGACAACGGGCAGGACAGGGGAGGTAACAAGCGTGCTAAGAAGGGTAAGTGAATTCTGGGGGCTCGTCGATGCCCTCCTAGGGAGGTTGGCTGGGGAAAGTAAACCCAATCAATATTTCGCGGCCAGAGCTTCTCCAATCGTAATATGTATGTCAAGTACTAATTCCCTACTACCAAAGAATCGGACCCTGAAGGAGTGAAGTTTGCCTGCCATTTTCACAAGCACAACCCAAAAGCACACACGAAGAAGACATGTATGACTGGGAGTTGGAAGTCCATCCATAGACTCAAGTAAGTTCCTCTGAACAGAGACGCTTCCCTAATACCGAAAATACTGATGAAGGGTACTCTGAAGGGAACACCTATATAGGGTGCACCTTCTACCCAAGTATAAATGTCCAAGGTGCAATCTGGGTTTCAACAACGATAAGGAGCTCGAAGATCACCTCCGTGCCGATGATAATAAACTCTGCAAAAAGTCAAACGTGGTCCGGGAAGAAGGCATAGACCAGGACACAGAGAGAAAGCTCCGAGAGAGGAAGAAGCACAACTCTAGCCAGACGGAGACCCAGCGGTGGATAGAAATCTACTTGCTGCTGTTCCCCGCCGCAGATAAAGATGCCATCCCAAGTCCATGTACGCCGAACCCCCCGAATCCCTGTGAATTGCTACGAGAGAAAAGCTGACACGCCAGAAGACCCTGATTATGACGGAACTACAGCGCGCTCTAGCCGTGATCAATTCAGGCGCGTCGAGAAGAGAATCAAGAAAGACCTCCCACGGATCTTCAAGAAACAGTTGGAGAGGAAGTTGGGGAAAATGGAGAACCAACTTCTGAAAGATGTGCCTGACCTGCTCCGTAATAGTATTGCCCAGGTCTTCAAGGACATGCCAGGAGAAGATACATCTTCCCCAACGACCTCCCAGAGCACATCGAGGGCGACCACGCCGGGCCCGAGTTTGACAGTAGAGCCAACCTCAATACCGTCTCACGAAGAGGAAGAGCTTGACCCAGAGTTTGACATGGGGAGCTACCTCGATTTGGACGAGGAGGAGTTGAATCTCTTCGGTCTAGGACCCTTAGGCGGATTGGGTAATCTTCAATCCGAGATGGACGACGGTGGGAATGTATCAACTATGGATAAGATATCGTCGGACTCGGGTTACGTCTCGACCAGTACTCATGCGACGATTTTTCAGTGAGTGAGTAATTCTTTTTGGTGGTAACGAAGTGTGGCCCAGAGCAAATCCGCTTTGACCATTTGTCATCTTTCCTATGTACTGGAAGGCAGCTTCAGAAAATTCTGGCCGTATTGTGGGTGCATACGGTTCATACCCCTCGTATTGGGTCCCAGAGGGCGATAGTTGTTTGACTAGGTAGACCTGGGTACGTGTTATGAAAATTTCAAATCTAGATCTCATTCCCCATGCTAAAGAGCAAAACCAAGATAGATGGGCGACTCGTCGTGACTCCCGTTGGTGATATCATTTCGTTCTGGCGTAGAGACGGATGGTATGTCATTGCTCCCTCTTGCAAGGTTTGTACTTGTATATGTATAAACAACCAAGAACCCCATTGAACAAGTGATGTTGACTTATTGCGATATATAATTGGCATAACAGAACGTCTGAATAAATCGCTCGATGGATTTTTCTCAGGGTACATTGACGATTGCCACGGTAGAATCGACGAATGGTTTATTTCATGTGTACTTGTAGGGGGACATCATGTTGCTAGTCCCGAAACCATCACTTGGTTGGTATGTGATACCCAGTACGTCCGCTAATCTGACTGCAAAGACCGCGACCCTCGAAAATATCTACTATGTCAATATGACAGGTATTATCGAAGATGACTCGAGATACGGCACATGTGAAATGTTGTCACTATGGACTCATGACAGGTTAGTAGTGGTAGCGGCCTACTATGACGGGTCGGGGCAAGAAGAATGCGATGGGAAGAGTCAAAGACGATGTCCCCGCTGTCGGTAAATGATTTAAGGGGCGCTTATAATGTATCACAATGATGATTAATATTGGGTTGACGTATTGATTCGACACGCTGGTTGCATTATGTTACAACTTATCAAAAGAATGCTAAATGCAGGAGAGAAGTGAACTCTCGGGATTAAGTGGGTGGCGCCTTGAAAAGTAGCTTGTATGAGAGCCGCACCAACAGTCGCTGTATGTAAAACAAGAATTCAACGGCAAAGGAAGATGAAGAATGGGCAACGTCGGTTGGGAGATGCTCGTAAGATGTTCGTAGAGATGATTCTTGATATGCGAGACAAACTTGAATAGTAGGTAGTGACGGCCGCCCATATATTTGAGTACGTACTTGCCTATGTGATTGTTTACGAGTTCACAATATAACTTACCCAATAGAATGAACCGTCGTTCAAGCGTACTAGTAGTAGTACTAATAGTAGTACTAGTAGTAGTAACGTCTAACCTAAAGTTAGGTGGGTCTAGGCATACTACTATGTAGGTTAGGACATGAGTACCTACCTTGGTACACAGCACTAACCTACAACTAACTACGGGATCTATAATCTGGAAAGGGTTTGGGACTATGGAAGATTGGCTAAGGTACTAACGCTTGTTAGAATCTGCCCGCTTGTTCCCTTTCTTTTCCCCTCTTTACTTCCTCCTTACGGAAAGGCGCCAAGTGGTTCCAGCGGCCAGCGCTCTTCATCCAGGGCTAGCTTTGTCAATAGATCATGATCAATTCCTCCTGAGAGCCTCAGTATGTATCTAGGTACCTGCTCTGATGTACCTATCATGCTTTGGTCTTCGCTGCTTGAGATTTTGATAGGGTAGTACGCTGTTAAAGAAGTGTTCATGCTGTTTTAAGACCATCTGCTGAATGCTGTCATTTCTAACTGAGTTTGTAAGTACATGAAAAATACTTGTGTCGAGAAGGATTATACACCTATGAGCTCCCGCTTCAGGGGCATGTTAAGGAATCACGCTTGTAGTACATCTGTACACTAGGTACATGAAGTAGCGGCTTGGTATATGTAGGTCGGATTGTAGGTCTGCTGCTGTACATGTGGCCTACGCACCTGGGCAGGTCCATATAGATAAATTGTCCGGTTCGATTCTCGAACCACTGCATGTACGCTGTACCGTGCCCACATTTTGCCCGCAAGATCTGTATCAGACACCAACCTGTTGCACAACCTCATATGTAAAAATTGTAAAAGGAGTAACTATGATAACTTGGTTCTCAAATTTGCATTGAACACCTAGCAAGCCTTATGTGCCCGTGTTTAAACTTTCTTCTTGCTGTTGGTAATAGCTCTAAACTTTAGCTTGGGCAATCCCTGACCATTTCTAATTTCAATTCTATCAACTTGGTCACTGAGGCGCCCTCTTTCCGCTCTTCCTGTGTTTACTGATTGCTGTTCGACCCGATACCCTCCCTCCCTTGGAGTTTTTTTTTCCCCCCTTTTAAAAAAAAAAAGCATTTTCTCTTGTGGCGCTTTTCTTGCACTCGCACTACGAAGTAGCGGTGACGTTACGCCGGCATCAACCATATCTATCTTCGTCGCCCTAAAGAACCTTCGATCCTGCCCAACGACGAGCGCAGCAATTGCGAATCGGAAGGAACACGAGCTCAGACGGTGGAGGACCATAAAAGGGGATAGTGTAATTCAATGACATTCAAATGAGACCTGACGCATAGTCCATTGGAGTCCGAAGGGCACAACTTCTCATTAGCAATACAAACTCCATTTTCAGTCCAGCTTCACTTCCATTGCGAAGGCAACACATCGCAGTGCAGTGCCAGTGCAGGCCGGTGCAGCACGACGTACCAAATACCGCGGCATATCTTAGCACATCCATAGCACGGCGCGGCACACAGCATATCACCATATATGCATACGGCTTGCCTGCCACCTCCAGACCACCAACGCTTTCCCCATTTACGCCTCTCTTGCGCCTGCCTGCAGCAGCCAGCCAAAGTACGACTTGACGAACTCCTACCTCTAGATCAACGTCCCTTCCGCCTCATGCGGTAGACCGACGCGCAGCCTCCGTGCGACCCATTGCTCCAATGCACTGGAAACCCTTACCTCGTATCGCCTTTGCCGTCGCAACCTACCCTTTCGAGACCAAAGTCGAAAACGAACTACCTCTTGAAATCGGCGATGACCTTTATATAATCGAAGAGACGCCTGATGGCGAGTGGCTGCGTGGTTACCTGCTCGCGCCGCCTTCCCTTCTGGCTGGTTTAACCTCCGTAAAGGGTCAGACTCTTGAGGCGCGCGTGTTCTCCGGCATCTTTCCTCGCAGCTGTATTGAAATACGCGAGGTGTTAGGCAATGGGGAGGGCGAAGGTCAAGACGGTGATGTTTCCTTGCAAGAAACCGAGCAGGATGCCTCCCAGAGGTACAGCGACTCGGGAAAGAGCGGGATCGCGCCGGCCAACGAGAATCAAGACCAAGCGGTGGATATGAGAAAAAGGAAGCTTAAGGAGCGGCCTCGATCAAACTATGAGTCTTCCCGACGTGTCTCGCATCCCGAGAACGCTCGCCCGGTTTCACAAGCGCAAAAACCACCGGCGCCTGTTCCAATGTTAAGAATGGGGGACGAGACGCCCTCGTCAATGAATGAACCGCTTATCGACGAGATTGCTTCCTGCCTCCGGGAATGGCATTCTACCAATTTCCACGAACTACTTCTGACGCGACAATATGCTAAACTTGAGAATGTGTCCCAACTGATCCAGACCATTGATCTGGCCCGGCGCCAACTGCTCCATAATCTCCTTACGAGTCGCGAAGCCGATGCCCTTCGAGAGAAAACGGTTTGGGACCTAGTGCAAGGGAACAAGTTATGCGGCGGCGAGGTAATCGTACGAGATCCCGCCCAGCGCGGCAAAGTTCTAGTCGGTGATGACTCGGTTATAGAAATCACCAGATTACAGTCTGTTATGAGCTTACTAGACGAACCACCACTTCCTCACGTCGAGCCTACTGCCCTGCACCACTTGATGGTGGATGTCAAGAGTTTTGTTGGGTCCTCGAACGAATCTGCTACCTTGGATCTCTATCTAGTATCCAAGTCCATTGGGGGTTCGTTGACCACACTTACCGAAACATATACGGTCGAGGTACCAGCTGGCGGGCCTATGGGGGGATATGTGGCTAAGGATGCACTTATGCGCACATTATTTACTGATCTATCCTCAGCCGATGTTGGAGATGGCCCGTCAGCAGACTCGGAACTAGTACTCGTGGTAAAAGTTCGCGCACCACAGCAAATCATCGCAGGGAAGCCTGCTTCGAGATCGGGGTCCTTTGGGCAACAGAATACGCAGTTCTCTAAGGATAAGCCACAGTCTTCTGGTGGTCCCAAAGCTTCTAGGAGGAGTTTAATGTGGGGTTCAACCAGATCAGCATTTTCTAGAGGAGGAACGAAACTCGATGCCCTCTCGGAGCATCCAGAGGAAAGACCGCAGACTGGGAATAATCCAACCCGAGATGGCATACCCCCTCAGAGCGCTTCTGGCTCTGTCTCGGGGCGTGTATCGACGGAAAACTCCCAGCAGATCCAAATAAGCGCAAATCGATTAGTTGGAGTGGGCGTACTCAGTCTCAAGTCGATAGCAAAAGAAGAGGGCGATTCCGAAAAAGTCATCACTATGTGGTCCCCCAGCCCAATAGCAAGCTCCGACAAGCTAGATACAGCTAAAGGATGGGAGAGTCTGGTCCGTGACATTTTGGAAGGCACCTCAGACCACATCGAAAAATCCAAAAGAGCGGATAGGCTGTTGGTTCACTTGAAGTCTTTTAGATATTCTGATGCCGATGTTCTTATCAAGTCAACACCTACTCTGCTATCTGGCGTGAGCAAGACTAGTAAGATGGGGTTCTCTGGGGCACCGACAAAACCGAGATCAGATATTTACATCACAATCGACGAGGCCCTTCTGGCTCGACAGAACCTTCTTTCGCGATACGGAGGGAGCGCTACCTCTATTTCTAGCAATATGACTGGGAACAATCTAGTGGTGTCGGTAAACGTACGCCGACAGTCTGGGGAACGGATCGACTCTTGCATATATCCATCCTCCAATTCGCCGCCGTTTACAACTTGGACATCCTTTGCTGTGCAGCGTGGCGAGCGTTGGAGTCAGACTTTGCGCCTGTCACTCTCACCTCCTGATGTCACCACGTCGCATGTTGTTCTCACCGTCTCGGAGCTGCCTAATACGCCCTTTGCCATGGCATACTTACCTCTATGGGACCATCAAGCCTTCATAAGTGACGGTCTACACTCGTTGCTATTATACAGGGTTGATGAGTATACCCAAATTGCTCAACCAGACTCCTTAGGCAAGGGCGGATACTTGAGTCTTCCTTGGGCTGCTCGTAGTGACTCCGACGTCATGGGGCCGCTTGCCGTTCTTCGAGTCGAAACGTATCTTTGCAGCACCAGGTTTTCCCAGGACCGGACCATTCTCGGGCTTTTAAAATGGAAGGAGTGTCCCAGAAGCGAAGTTCCGACTTTGCTGCGTCAGCTCATTTTCGTTCCGGAGATTGAAGTTGTGAAGCTGTTGAGTAACGTGCTCGACTCTCTCTTCGGCATCCTCGTTGAACACCAAGGAAATGACGAGTTCGAGGATCTGGTTTTCACTGCGCTGATCAGGGTGCTTGGCATAGTCCATGACCGCCGGTTTAATGTTAGTCCTTTGGTTGACCAGTATGCTGAGAGCAAATTCAATTACCCCTTTGCGACCCCCTGCCTCGTCAGGTCGTTCACAAGATTACTCACAAAGCCGACCGAGCCTGAGACAGCCCGGAAGCTCCGCGCGACTTTGAAAGTTGTGCGTCACATCCTGAAGTTCATCACCCATGCGAGGGGGCAGCAAAAGGCCAAGGAAGCGGGGATCGGAATTACTGGTTCGAGTCCCGGCTTCACGAGGCATTTGCAGAGCATCTTCAAGGCTCTCGACTCGATGATGCGAAGCACCGCACCTGTGCTCGTCGGTAGTCAGACTTTAGCGGTCCAGCATTTCCACACTTGGCTGCCTGAGCTCACGGGCTTGCTCACTACTGAAGAAATCCTACACATCGCTATCGACTTTATGGACTCCTGTGCTCTGGTGAAAGGAAAGCTCGTCCTTTATAAACTCATCCTAATAATTAATTACTCTAGATTAGACCTCTTTTCCCATCCGGAGCAGCGTTCAGCACTTAGCGCTAATACAGTCAGGTGGATTGCACCGCATTGGGGCCACACCGATGAGGTTACGGAACAGTGGAAAGATCAAGTACGATTATGCTGCTCCGTGCTTGCCAGTCAGATCGATTTCCTCAACTCGGAAACCCCCGATTATATACCCAAGATAGTCGACTCGTTCCGAGCAATATTATTGACTGAGCGGAAGCCAAAGGATCGACTGTCGCTCTTGTTCCCGACTTCGTACCCCTTCCCTAGTAAAATAATTCCCGGTGGCTCAGTCGAATTTGACGAGGCACTAATTGAGCTTTCTGCTTTGCTATCTGCGTCGTCGAACTCCCCCAACGGAATGCAGCTCGAGCTCTCTGTGGACGATATCACGACCGTCCTGAAGAACACCCTTCAAGTTCATCTCAGCATCTTGCAAGGCGAAGCTTTCCCTTCAAACTGGCTCAGTGTCTATACCTATCACCATAAGTCCACTATGAGGACTTTGCAGTATCTTGCTGGCATCCTCTTGGAATCGGCGCTGCCGGACCCGGACGATGCAGAAGATTTTGACACGGAGCTATGGCGTTTGTTCTTCATGACGCTACTTAAGCTTGTAGGTAGTGGGTGCCTGGCACTGGAGACATTTCCAGAGCAAAAGCGAAGAGCCGTCTGGAAGATTGCAGGCGATATACGAGAGCACGGTGCCGAATTGCTCAGGCGCACATGGGAAGCCGTTGGCTGGGACACTGCCCCTGACGAACGAATACGTTACGGCCTTACAAAGATGGGCGGCTATCAAGTTCAATATGTTCCAACGCTTGTCGGACCAATTGTTCAACTTTGCCTAAGCGTCCACGGCGGTCTTCGAAAAGTGGCAGTGGAGGTATTACAAACAATGATTGTTAGTGAATGGACGCTCAGTGAAGACCTATCTGTCATTCAGACCGAAATGATTGACTGCCTGGACCTGTTTTTCAAGGACCAGGTAATGACCGAGAGTATCATGCAGAAGCTTTTCATAGGAGAACTGCTCGAGCGGTTCGAGCCTCTTTCTAAGATTGAGGGCGACCCGCTCTATGCTGCTCTCAAGGAGCTGGTCGAGACTCTCGACGAATTCCTGGATTTGTTGGTGGCTGTCCACAGCGGAGATGTCAGTGGAGAAGCGTCACATCTCATCAACCGCCTACAATTAATGGAATTCCTTCGAGACATGCACAAAGAAGAAATATTCGTTCGATATGTGCATCAGCTTGCCTCGTTGCAACGCGGCATCGGAAATCATACGGAGGCTGGGCTAGCGCTTCGACTTCACGCTGACTTGTACGAGTGGGATCCCGCTATAATGACACCTGCCCTATCCGAGCCAAACTTCCCCGAGCAGTCTCATTTTGAACGGAAAGAGTTGATCTACTTCGAGATGATCAAACACTTCGAGGACGGAGAAGCTTGGAGCAGTGCGATTGCTGCGTACAATGAACTTCGAACACAGTACGAGAGTAACGTCTTTGATTTCGCAAAGCTAGCAAGAACGGAGAGAGCCATAGCCACGATTTACGAGACACTCGCCAAAGGGGACAAGCTAGTACCGAAATACTTCAAGGTTGTGTTCAAGGGGCTAGGCTTCCCGATGAATCTGCGAGACAAGGCATTCATCTACGAGGGTTCGCCTAGCGAGCGGACCACTGCGTTCACAGACCGAATGCAGGAACAGTACCAAGCCGCCCAGATTCTCACCAATGGGGATGTGGATAGCGAGGTTGAGGGACAATATCTGGTCATCTCGGCAGTGTCTCCCCATCGCGACCTGAGTCACCAAGTATTTCAGCGGGTTCGTGTTGCACATCCAATCCGTGACTTCCTGCTGTCGAGCAGCCCACAAACATTCTCGGTGTCCTCAAAGCGCAACACAAGTGGTCCTGTCACAGAGCACTACGCCGAGAAGATTGTATACACAACAGCCGAGCCATTCCCCTCGATCCTGCGGCGTGGTGAGATTGTCAAAGTCGACCATGTCCAACTGAACGCACACGAGACAGGGCTGGAACGGATTGTGAGGAAGACACAAGAAATGACAACTGTTGAACGGCAACTGGCTGAAAACGAAAATAACAATGACCTCGCACAGCTGATGATCGGCGCAATCACCATTTCCGTTCTCCCCGAGTCGGAAAGCAGTGTTGCTGGCTACCGAAAGCTACTGCCTACCGCCAATCCGGAAGATGACGACGAAATGGAGCCAGAGCTTACCGAACAAGAGAACGCCATTAGGATCGCTCTAATTGATCACGCTATCATGATCAAGCGTAGCCTGACTAGCTTCTCAAACAGCTCGAATCCTATCCTGACCAAAGGCTATCAGGATTTGTATCCGCGTAAGTAAACGGGAGGAGCCAAATATCGTGAACTCACCTTCTAACGCAAGTGTAGATTTTAGCACCACGTTCGCGCCGGAACTGGCCGTTTTCGCTCCCCCCAGACTGCAGAAGGATGCGGGCCCTAGTGTGTCATCGACCTGGCCTCGGTCTTCTCCAATTACTACAGACGGCGGGCAGCTGAGGGGAAATATACGCACCTCTTTAACAAATGGCACGGCGGTATTAGAAGAAGCGTCGGCTGTGCGACCTATATCCCTGCGACAGCGGGGTACTCGACTCAGCTTTAGGGGCGGCAGAAGAAAAGGCTCCCAGCAGTCGAACGGGGATGTTCCAAGTCCCGTGCAAAGTAATGGGGAAAACAGCGAATCCAACAGCCAGCACAGCAAGAGCATAGAAAATATGAACCGGATGCTGCGTACGCAGCCAAGTAATATTAGTTCGAGCCCCAGTTACCCTCTCCGAAACGACAGTTTGGATGTCACCGGATCCAGTTCTATTCCGAGCCGGTCACGCAAAAGCAAGGAGATAGTTGACGTTGTTGAAAGTGACTTTGGCCGACTTGGGGAAGGCGGTGTGCTCAGAATCCGATCTGTCCGGAAACGCCTGAGCGTACTAAAACTAGGGAAGAGGCCTAGCAAATCCAACGGATTTGTAGGAGGTTTAAGCGAAGAGTCATGAATGCGCAAATAATGGGGATGTGAACTCTGCTGAGACGACTGTGCGACATGTCCATGCTGCGACCCGTTCACGAGAGGCAGAGTAGGATAGCAAGATGATCTGACTCGAACCCATTGCAGTTCGGCGCCCTGGATAGTTTTGTCTGGGAGGAACTAGCGAAGGAGTTACACCGGCTTGTAAAATATTGAGCTGAAAAGGTGGCGGCATGCTGGGCTTTTACAGCAATTGTTTCAAATCAGGAGGCTCTCGGCAGCTTCTGTATCTATGAGGAGTGTCATGGTCTTTATCCGCCACAAGGGCATCGGCTCGATCTACGTCGAGAGCATGCTGAGGTGGTGAAATGGTTGAGAGAGACACGAAATTCTTGTGTAGCTGACTTGTGTCATATCTGTACTCATACGGCTGATTCGGGATAGCTATTGTACATGTGTTGATAAAATGTATAAATGTTCAAGCAAAATATCGTCTTAGTCTTGGAAGTGATTGCGGCATGAACCCACGCCTATTGCATAGAGCAACAAAGAATTATATAGTGTGGTTCACTAATAACTTAATAAAGCTTGGTTCTCTATCTTAACCAACCACGACTAAGAGACTGTCTTGGAGAATCTGCAATACTTAGATCGATGTAGCTAGGTTTTAAAAGACAACAGATTATGTAGGAACGGTAGATATGTACTTCAAGCCTGCTTGCCATGTTACCGGCCGGGCAACGGGGACTGTAGTGAGATACAAACAGGGTGGGGCCATTTATATACTGCGGTTTCGAATGGGAGAGACAAGAGGTGAACACGTTTTTCTTAAATGGACAAAGGGGACAAAATCCCGGGAGAAGGGCAACGGAAAAGTGCGATCTGAGTCCGGGGTCCCACGACGTACATTTTCCTGGTTTTCATACGTCGTACTTGCGAGAGCCGAACCGGGTAAAACCCGCGTAACACGATGGGGGAAGGAGGGGACGGTGGGACCCGAGTTTTTGTGACGGATTCACTATATTTCTTCTATCTATTGTATATACCGTATAACGTGGTAAGCACGCTTGTTACCTGATAATTCTTTTTTTTTTTTTTTTTTTTTTTTTTACTT
>Ga0247782_1000094_pt1 | contig 121377 bp, 119 predicted proteins | sample UWRJL019104C5_FD_179928 | JGI IMG/M metagenome (GOLD analysis project Ga0247782, IMG submission 179928) | Plant litter microbial communities from Arlington Agricultural Research Station in Wisconsin, United States - UWRJ-L019-104C-5 | ecosystem: Environmental > Terrestrial > Plant litter >... | reverse complement strand
GTGTTTTTTTTTTTTTTTTTTTCTTTTTTTTTTTTTTTTTAAAAAAAAAAAAAAAAAAAAAAAAAAAAAAACCTTCGTTTAGGAGCATATCATACAGATAGATGACCATATAAACAAACAAATAGGCGATCACCTATCTATCTGGGGAGTAGATATGCGTCCCACACGGCGTGACACAGAGAAGCGAGGAAAACACGTTTGTACATTACCAAAGGACAAAATAAACAGTGAATATATATGCAAGGGCAGTTAGTGTAAACCGTGCCAGAATCTTCTATTGTTTTTTCTTCTTTATTCGTACTATATTGTTGGGTATCTCAACATTTGGGTTGCGTGCCTCTGAGCGTCAATAATAACCACTCTACAAGTACCGAGACCCATACGTATGCCAATAGTCTGTTTCTGTCTGTACGTCTGTAGTGTCACGTAAGGCAGCAAAGTAACCTGAGTATCCCTGTTGTATAACACGACAGACATGACGGCGGACGGACAAGACAGATTGAACAATGCACCCACGCCCCAAGCCTCACAGTCCTCGACTCCATATCCGTTGCGAGCCACACAACCGGTCATATACAGAAGCACAATAGACCAATTTCTGCTGGCATACAGGTACCTAGTGTAGGTATTGGGTATTTCCCGTCTAGAGTAGGTAGTGAATGAGTGAGTGAGTGAGTGAGTGATGACGACACGAAGTAAGGCACAGACAAGCTTCCTGCCCATAGCTGCTGAGATTGATCTCTTGCTGCTGGATGCGGGATGCGGCGAGGCCACGGTCCAGAAAGAGCCTGCGGGGTGGGAAGCGGGTGGCCCTAGGTGTGTAGACAGATAGACGAGGTACCATACCTACGTCTTGCTTGACAAGAAGACTAGAAGACCGGGGTACCATGTATCCCTTTGGAACCTGCGAACCACCACGTCGGTAATATCAATATGCTGTAGATAAACAAGTCGCTTTCCCGAGACTGCGGTTCCCGGGGTCCCCAACTTTAGCATGTGGCTAGGCACTGCAAGGGATGGCTAGATACCTAGAGTACTTGGGATTGTGCGCCCCCAACTGGAGCATGCTTTCCGGCTCGGGGTCAAATCCCTACGGAGGTATGTAGTCCTGGAGCGGTAACGGGTTTTGTATGAAGCCATCTGTCTGAAAACCGCCCGGGTTAAAGGTTTGCGGCGGCTGGAACGGCATAAAGACGGCGTCATGCTGCTCATGACCCGTGTTGAACTGAGACATGTTTGGTGATCGGGATGTCTGGTACGAGGCTAACTGTACAGCGTCCGGGCTCCCTATGCTGTTATTAGGCCGGCTCTCGCCTTGTCGTTGTTGTGGTACGTGATTCGGGTGCGTCCCGAAGTTGTGGATTCGCGACTCGAAGCTCTCCCACGGCATATCCGTCACGTTTGAATCGGCCGGTAGCGCGGTTGGGTTCGCCGGATTCGTGATAAACGACGGGGCGGTTTCGCCGATAATGGGGATAGCCGGGTTTGCAGACCGCAATGCCGTCGGCACGGCCCCTAGAATCGTGTCCGAGCTCACGCTGGTATCGCCGTGATGCACTCCTGACTGGCTTATACTCGTGACTTGTCGCGGCTCTATACTAACGCTACCCCTCCATTGATTGAGCTCTGCCAAGAGCTGATCTCGCTCTGCCTTGACGGCCTCGAGATGCTCGGTAACCGTGGTGATCTGCTCTTGTTGCGCCTTGATGAAAGTGATGCTCTCGTCCACAACAACATGCTTCGATAGACGTTGCGGCTCCGTTTCAGCAAGTGCTGGTAGAAGGCTCGCTAAGTTCTTTTGTGTTCCTTTGTGTCAACAATATGTAAATGCCGATGACAACACACAACAGAATAGAACAAGACAAGAGTCTGAATTTAGACTACCTAACTATTTACCTACTTCGGCTTGAGTAGGTAGGTAGTTAAATACGTAGGCCGGCTGGCCAACAGACAATAACGACACAAGGCACGACTCACGGTTAAGGCTTCCTTGAATGCCTCTCTCCTGGACTTTTCAAATATACGGTGGGCAGCCCGGTCATCTTCCGTGAAGTTTCGAACCCGCTTCTTCTTGACGCGTCGGCTCTGTTGGTTCTGCGGCGTGGCAGCGACGGGCCCAACGGGGTTCCTCTCTAGCCTCTCAGGAGAAGGCTCGTCATCGTGGCCGCTTGAGGACATTGGGTGTAGAATACTACTTGGCTGTCGATGGGGGTCCAGGGCGGAGAGGGGGCGTGACACATTTCCCCAAGCGATCGTTTGTGCTATTTTTTGCTTTTGGCTCGCGCGGATCGATTGGAGGTCTAAACGCAGCGACTCCTTTGACCGCCGAAGAGGGGGAGAGGGGAGGGGGAAGACCTAGATTTTGGGCACCATTTGAGGGTAGGTTTTCCTACTAAACGAGCGAAAGAGCTGAAGCGTTGTTTTTTGTTGTCAGTCCCAACTAACCAGCCAACCAGCCAACCAGCGAAAGGCGAGGGAAGTTTACCGATTGAGCGAGCGACAGAGTGAACGAGTTAGCAATGAGCTCTCGGCTGATGACAGGGCTCAGAGCCTACTGCTATATGTGGTGCTTGCTGGCTGCTTGCTCTACTACTTTACAGGACTCGGGAATCCTATCCGGCGCCAACTCCACTTCCGCTCCCTCTCCCGCTGCTCATCTTCAGCTCACGTTCCAGAACCTGGGGGAGATCCCTCCCGCATTGTGGGCGCGGGGTATTTCCTCTCCTCTCTGTTCTGATTTTTGTCATTTTCCTCACACTCACAACGGCGGTGAATGAACCATTCGACCGGACGTGGTCATTTTGGCTGACAAGTGGAAAGAGGCTCTAGAGGTTGGCATCATCAGGGCCATAGGATTGTGGCCCGGCGTCGATGATTACGGAATAGATTTTCTGTTCTTGCATACCTTATTCGGCGCGGAATTAGGAGGATTTTGCGACAGGGTCGATAAGGGCAACCGGGGCGCCTAAGCTGCTGTACATATCCCTTCCTGCCGTGCATTTCTGCTTATTAGCTACTACGAGATAGGTAACCTTCGCGGTACGCACCTGCTTCGTTATGGTATAAGATATATCATAGGCATGCCTTCCTCTATTTCAAAACGTACCTACCATCTTTGTTGATAGCTCTTGGTTTATATCGAGACCCTTCTACCAAGCACCTTGTGTTGTGCTTTGAAATAGGTGGCCACTGATTTCATGTTGTCTCACGGAGACAGACAGCCCTTGTGTAGGTAATCGGCTGTCGCACCCGTAGGAAGCATTGCAGTGTGGGCCTGTGCCCTTGGCAACATGATAAAACTTGTAATCACCCCTACCAATCTATTCAACTTCCTATATTGTAGTCGACTCTGTAGCAGTCATTACTGCTCATCATTCATCAGCCAACCTTCGCTTTGCTGGCAGGAGTCAATTCGCTATCGTAGTCAAAGAGGACCTCGGTGTCTTAGACACGCATTTGTACCTAGATTATTCTATTTGGTAACAGCTATATCAGAATACCCGAGACAATGATAGGCTGCGTTAGATTGGCATCTTATACTCTAGCTTGGAGGAGGTAAAACAGTGCCTTTTGTTTATTGACTTGTATATTGATGTTTCTTGCCCATGAACATAGAGTAAGAACCCTCGAATCAATGTCCATCTTGTCAATTCGAAGTAATAGGCCTGAGCGGTGCATTTCATCCTAAGGCTAGATGTTGAGCGGATTCTAGTCAGGAAATGATCAAGCGTTGTAAAAATTCTTGCTCCGTATTAATTTGAATAGCGACCAGATGCTATCGAATCACTTATATTCTTCATAGGCCAAAGCATTTTGGCAACTGTGCTAGATATGACGTTAAGCCTAACACCGGCACGTGTGAAAGCACTTCGAAATTTTCCTTCTTAACGGCTCAATCTCTTCGTGCCATGAAATTTAGGCACAATTTTAATGCCTGCTGCCAATATCCTGTCCTGGTAACGCAAGCAAACGGAGAGTACGTGGTTACAAGATAGCAGAGGTTGTGTGCTATACTAGTTAGATAATAACGCTTGTCAAGCCACAGTTGCCTGAAAGGAAATTCCCGACTCTCACGTGTCGGGCCTATTCGACTCCTAGAAAGTGAGCTTATGGCCGGGTAAGTAAGCAAAGCAGTCCTGCAGGCTGGCTGGATCTTGTCACTAAGTTCAGCCGTCGTCGATCGAAGTACAAGATATAGCAAGGCGTGGCTTGACAATGGCGTAACAGGGAGATGGATTTGTTTTCAACAGATCCAGAGACCAAACAGATGTCCAATGCATCCTAGCCATGCGACGTTGTGTTCTAAGGTTAGTAAGAAGGGAAACCCCCCACACGGGCCACACCTGATAGTGCTAGCTTGCATAGAAGACAGCCGAACCTATGGAAACTGCGGGTTCCTGCGCGGGTGACTACCTATCCTAGCTGCCAGCAACTCGCCTTTCCCAATCGATCGAAGCCATGTCAACATAGCCTGACGTTGAGGATAAAAAAGGTCCCAGAAATGGCTGAGGCACCGGACGGGTTTTGGGGGCTGGTATCGCTGACTAGGCAGGTATGTACCGTCCGAACAGGCCGGTGCCAATTATGTGAGATCTAAAATGGATTCGGCTTGGGTTCGAAACGCCTCGACAAAAATTTTCGACTCCCCTGGTAGCACTCTGTCCCGTTTCTTTTTAACTCAGGGGTAAGTTAGTAAAAGCTCTGGTACGCTTTTGGTGACAAATCTAAGCTGACGCAAGAGCGGACTGGCGGCCGTTCCGTCGAGGCGAATCGACATCTGGTCGAACATTCTGGTCGCGGCTTTTAGAATATGCATGTCATACTGAAATCCTGGGGGAGTCCCCTAGTTCCCGGGTATAGAGATTTGGAGAGGAAGCACGGAAAGGGGCAAAGGGTAATATTTATCACGGTTACAATAATAAGCGACGGTGGAATTGGGAAATCTTCCCGCGTCCTCTCGAGAAGGGATGGCAGAAAGGTCCGAGTGACAGCCTATTTGGGATGACCACGTAGTCCGGACTGATAACGAGACAAGAGTATAAGCACATAAGTACTGGCGACTGGGGGTGACATCGTTGCCCTTCTATTAGTTGTGAGGGAGCAACAAGGACAGCGACGACAAATAATCGCGCGCGTGTGGTCCGTTGTCCACATGTCGATCTGTGAGAGGCCCAAGATCTGCCGGTGCTATCCATAAATACAGGTACACATGTATCGACTGCATATCTGAACCTCCCGCAGGCCCAAGAGCTGTGAGATATTATTCGGTAATAATAATAAGGCTGAAATGAGGGGCGAGAGTTTGTTAGCAAGTCGTCTCGCTTGCCACTGATTCTGAATACCTGCCTAGAGCATACCTAACCTACCGCTGCACTACTGTAGTGATGCTGACGTGCCTACAGGCTACGGGAATACCTACGTGAGCGATATTCCTCTCTCGCCCTCCCCCTTACGGGTATCGAGAAATCACAAGAAGACTGAGTACCAGTACTGTAGGATCATATTGACGAGGACTTCTTGAACGGACGAGGCAAGATCAGCGGGGTTGAGCGCGAAGAGGCCGAAGATCCGGAAACTGGGAATTCTCCGTGCTACAAGTCTATCCGTCGGGCCCTTCTGCCAAACTGTTGATACCTTGGGTACGTACCTCTGTTATAGGTCGGCATCTTGAGACCGCCGACTGCCCAGTTACTTAAGTACCAAGATTGCATTCTCGCTTTGCGGTAAATAACGGAGGGATGACAGTTTTGCGCACCTCCCCGTAGTAATAGCAGCTGCCAACCACAATCCTATCTGCAGGGCGAAAGGGTCACGTGAATTAGCCCTTGTTTACTTACACTATAGCTATCTGGGCTTCCTAAGTGCAGCCGGCTAGGCGTTTATTGATTTCTTCAATTGACGGCACTGAGTTGCAGACGGACCATTAAATATATTGTGTATGAGAGAAACGGGTCGAAATGGACGGTGGCTCGGGAGTGGCCGGTCCTAAATGGCGCCCACAAGATTTTGAAAATCAAAAGCACGCTGTGGAGCAACTTGTCCGGTGGGTGTAACTTGCGGTCAACTGGAGAAACTATTCACTTTACCTGCTAATAGGTACCTAAGTGTGTGCTGCTCCTACTGCGCCAGCATCCTTAGGTACACAGTACATTTAGACGCCTTGAGTAGCTGAGGTCCCCCAATCACACCTTGACAATTACTGTAAAATCCACCCTGTGCCTTCTCTTTTTCGAAGTCCTACTTGCAGTCTGGAGGCCAGAATGCAAGGAAGCCAGCATATCTGGATTGAACTGTACCAAGTACTTCAACACTCCGAGGTTGAGCTGACTTCTCGTTAATGGATGCTAGAAACGGAACTATTCTCCGTACTTGCGTTTAAAGACAGGTCATAGCTCGGGGCTCTGGTACTGCTTGCAATTAGAATAGGAGGAGATAATAAGACGATATCTACAGCAATTGCTCATCCGTATTGCAGTCTTGTAGCCCTATCAAACGTTTAGTGTCTATGTATACTGTACTGTGTTTGGGAATCTCTATGCGAGTATGCTGCCGGCCCACTAGGGACGTGCTATGTATGTATGCAAGCAGATGCTACCGGTACCAATGTCACAAAGAGCAACGATCAACTTTGAACGTGCGACAGCAAGCCGTTTTTAGCTTCTAGCGTGGTTCTACTGTAGGAGCTTCTTGCGTCTTGAGCACAGATGCCAATCATTGTGCATGACGATGATGGGGAGATCATGAACCCAGCAATGCAAGTAAGGCACTACAGGTAGCTTGATTACTCAGTAACGACAGCTGGACGTTATCTCAGTCGCCTTTGTAGAAGAAACCGCACCTCAAACGACTAGTAACAGACATGAGTGTCATCGTGCAATTTAGAACTCATCATCACAGATCCTGACTAGACACATATGCAATACATAGTTAATTAAGCTGCTAATTAACTTACTCTATTTGGGTAGACATGAAGTCAGGTGTTCTCCCCTTACATCCTATGGAAACATGCTGCTGTACGGTGTGTTGTGCAGTACCTGCTCAGTAGCACATTTACAAGGGTACCCAGGTATTGACTAACAAAATGACGAAGGCACTGAATGTGAAGAGCCGTTAACAACTCCAATTTAAAACGTTGGGTTGTCGGTGTGTACAGATGTCATAGTGGAGGAGGACGGTCTAAAGTCTGGGCCAAAGCCAATCAAGTATACGTCACCATCGGGGTGGGATTCGACCCCAGGTTGATAAAATGCATCTGACAACGCCAACTCATCATCATGAAATTGACCGAAAATTTAGAAAATTTGCAGGTCCAAATATCTAATTACCAAAAAGGGTTACTTGTCCTCAAGCAGTGAAGCCAAGTCAATAGATGGCCGGACTTTTTCCTTTTGCGTGTTTACCTCCCTCTGGTCACGAGCTCACAACACTTCATATTCATTTGGTCTCATTGAGCCAACAGTACAGTATTTGTGCAGCACAAGCGCACCTACTAATTGTATTAAACCTCGGAAAACCTAACTACTCGTAATAAGCAGGTACAGAGTACGGTAAAGTTGTACAGCAGTGGCTATACATAGGGAGTAGTATTGATACGCTAAGCCTGAAAGAGACATGATCACAAGGAAAACGGTGCTTTTGTTGCCAACCAGACGTTTTCCTCCATTCAAGTCTTCGCCAGGTCTTGACAACGTGACAACCAAAATAAATGTAGAGGTACTTACCAGTTCAATGGGCCTCTTCGATGGAGCAAGGGAGACAGCTGTGTGCCTGTCCTACAATCCAGGTACCGGTACTAGACCTCAAGCGTCTGCCACACTCGTCACACATACCACACCAGTGCCTATCCCTGTCAAACGTGCAACCAGGACTATTCTCAGATACGTAATATTTTCACTCCTTTACAAGTACAGTAACGTAGACGAAAGCCTATCCTCCACTTCCGTACCTGTGACGGGTCCTTGGACTGGTTGTGAGTAGTATCAGCCCTTGTCCTGTTCCTGGAACGTGTATGCCATATATAACTAATAATACATAATTAATACTAAATAAGCGTAAGCGTGGGCATCGGCGTTGGCTCTGGAAGTACTGTCTGGGTTACCCACCTTCAGGATAGGCGTGCATGCTTGCCTCGTCGCCCATTCCCAAAACACTTCTCATGCAATAACACAACTTGGACGTTGATTGACTGGTCTCGTTTTTTTCCTCCCCCATTCCTCTTGACAACAAACAACAATACCTATTCTCTCCCGGTCCTGGATGACTTCGGCTGGCCCTACCATTATTGACCATTACAAAGCCGTGCTATTTTTTGCCTTGCCAGTTTGTGCCACGCTGCATTGCATCCCCCACTGCACAACTACCACCTATTCGCCCTATCCGGCCTATTGTGTCATTCGAGCGCTCCTCACTAAATCTTTCGCGACCAATCCTGCGTTCCCAGACCTTTCCTCCTCTACTGAGCTACCAACCAGACAGCGCAAGAGCACAAGAGCACAAGAGAAGACCGTTGCTCCGACCAATTTCTAACCCCGTCGTGCCCTCTTCGTACCCCTTCGTGCAGAATTCAGATCCAGGTTCCGATCGGTGGATTGCACGAAGTACCACCCTGGCGAGCGTAACGAACAGGTTATTGGGCCTGCGGTCTGGGGGAGGAGCAGCGAAAACAATACTAGTGGTACCGACTTTAGGGTCCATCTCCTTATCCTGAGAGCCAAGAAGGTCCCTTTACGATACAAGCTTTTGGTGGAAGGGCGTTAAGTCGCATGCAGACATCGTTACGTTGTCCTACTACAATGGTCGTTCGTGACGAGAATACTTCGACTATTCGTTTGAGCTAGACCCGATCTTTGGATGGGTGTGGGTGGCATGAAGCTGCTCTGAACGACGTGGTCCCATTCCGTGCACACAGGTCACCCGGAGCACCAGCAACCAACAATCAGTAGTGGTAGTCACCAGCCGGTCAGCTACCATGGCGAGCACCAACACTTCTGGTTTGGAAACCAGCTTGTCCAGTCTGAACTCCGTCGACAACGACACATCCGTGCCCTCAAGTGCCAACCAGGACACCCAACCTTCCAAGTGGACATCGGCCTCAACATCTTTGACGGCCTCACCTGCCCAGTCTAGAGATCCGTCACCATCGAGGACGGCCAAGGTCACCAGAAGGATAAGTCGTGGATCTATATCATCGGCGCCATCAAGAAAAAACAGCAGCACCCAAGATCCGAGCCCTTCGAGGACGAGATCAAACATCCCTACACCATCACCGACACCAACACCACGACCTCAACTCTCATCGACCACGATCCCCAACTTGCCTCCTCCGTCAGGTACTGAGGCTACCACTCTGCGGGCTCCTGTTCCACAAAAGCCATCGGTTGCTAACGAAGCGTCCAAAGACGCGCCTAGGTGGCCGATCTCTCCGCGACTCAAATCTCCTCCCCCGAGCTTCACCCGGCCAACGGCTGCCTCAGCCGCGCGTAGAAACGAGCCGGAACCTCCTGTTATCAATGTACAACGTGCTACCCCTTCACCACATGTGGAATCGAATTCGCAGTCTGCATCGGACATCGAGGCGGAGGAGCCCCATCTCTCGTCCGGCATGAGAACGCCAAGTCGCGGACCGGGCATCGGCTCCTCAACCCTGGAAACAGTGCAGGAAGTTAGTCAGCCCAACACGCCGCGGCCAGGCTTGGATGCTGCTATCAGGAAACTCGAAGAGACAGCTATATCAGAAGACACCACACAGAATAAGAACCCGGACACGACGTCTAGCAGTGTTTTATCCAGCCAAAATGTAACTAACAGTGAGAGTGGGAGCGACAGCGGGAGTGTCAAGACCAACACGAGGCGATCCAGTAGCGCTGCGCCGCCGCCTCTCTTGCATAGCCGGCAGTCCAGTTCGGCGCTCAAGTTTGCTAGGGGGCAGACATCGGGTGAGAGCTCGTCTAGGAACATGACTGTCGAGACGGAGCAAGTCGAGAATATGCCCCGGATGTCATTGGTCCCCAACACGGGCGGACAGGGGGCTAACGGGAGCCTAAGGGCTCGGCCTAGTACCGAGACTATCAAGCCGAAGAAAGAAAGGAAGAAGCATACTAGAAAGCCTGCTGGTAATGGTGAGCCACAGCATTTGATTTCGATACCGAAGCTGCGACATAGTTGTTCGCGAAGATCGATTTCCTCGACTTGCCGTTCGCCCTCCAAACTCCACGGTCAAGGATCGTTTGGTGAAGAGGCGTTGAGTCCAAAGCTGGTCAAGCGACCGGCAACAACACGGACTCCCAGCTTAACTGCCCATGTGACCAACTTACTAACTCGTGGACCTCGTCCAGCCTCTTCGAAAGCAGATATATTCGAGGCCAAGGTCGCCAGCGCCGTCGAAGAGGCCAATTCTTCGGACTCGGACGAGACCTTCGTCTATGATTCGAATCCGCCAGATGCCGAACGGCCCCGTCGGTATCACTCGCGAACCCCAAGTGCAGCCTCTATGGCCAGTCAAGTGGATCGCAACGGGATGCGATCTATCCATGCTGTCCTCGAAAGTGTCCCGCAAAATGCGCCGGCCAAGAAAAGTATGAAATTCGTGAATACTTACACCAGCAATGGGAACGAAGCCTATCAGGGTGAAGATGATGGACGGGGCACTGGCCGGAGCAATGTTGGCTCGGCTAGGGGAACAACGCGCCATCATCACGCCGGCCGCTGGGGCAGGAATAATGGCAACAACCATCCGTCACTTTTTGACAACGAGTCTCCGTTCCCTAATGCGGCGCGATCTAAGTTTTCGAGCGGCAATTCCAACAAGACATCTGCCCCTTCCAGCCCACGCTTTACTACGACTAACCGGGGTTGGTTATCGGGTGGGAAACGGCAAGTTCCGCCGCCCAACGGTTACGACATGGACGATGCGACAACGGGAGCAGACGATGAGCAGACGCCTCTTCTCCAGCCTAGCACAATTCGATCTCCCCGGAGCGGCCGTGGCCGACGTATGCCCTTGCGCAATCTGGAGTCGCAGACGTACCGGCAGAATCCCTCGTTTCTCAACCGTTTTGCGAGCTGCCTCGTTCTCACCGTGATGCTACTGCTCGTTATCACAGGGGCTATCGGGTTCATGTTTGCAACATCGCAGCCGCTGACTGATGTCAAGCTCTTGAAGATCGGGAATGTGCTCGCCAGCGAGCAGGAGCTCATGTTTGATCTTACTGTGCGGGCGCACAATCCGAATGTCGTTGTAGTTATGGTCGATTCGGCCGATATAGAGGTGTTTGCCAAGTCACCACATGCCGGGACAGACTCGGAATGGTGGCGTCATCCTCAAGGCGATGACTTTATGACGCTCGACGACCCGAAAGATGACCAGCCTGACGTTGGTGAACCTTCGGATGGGGACAGTTCCCCTGTCATGAGACTGGGTAACATTCACACATTCGATAGCCCGTTAACGTACGAGGGCTCCTTCTTCCAGCGCGGCTTCACAACCTCGGCCGGAGAGCTGCGGCTTGCTCTGCCTGGAAACACCACTGAGAGTGGTACAGAGCGATGGGAACGTATCATTGCAGATGAGTTCACGCTTGTCATCAAGGGCGTACTCAAGTACACCCTCCCACTGAGCCAAAAAGTCCGGAAGGTGCCAATATCGGGTAAGACTCTAGTCAAACCAAACGCCGCAAATGACCCGGCACTTCGGCCTAAATTAGAGGGAGATCCCTCCGAAGTTACAGCTTGGGCCGCCTAGCCCTAGACCAATTTCCTTTGTTTTTCTGGTATGATCCTGTATATTGAGCGAGCATGTTGTTATATCCTGGGAGCTTCTGGCGTTGGATTCAGCCTTGTTCATACAGCGACTCGATGGTTGTTTGCCAACAGGCCATGTGTCAAACCAAGCCTGCTAATTTGCTTTTAATTCTGCTATATTTTTTTCGTGGTGGAAAAGAATGGTCGCCATGATTCAAGACACGTACATATATACACAGGGCGTTATTTTACCCCTTTGCGGCGCCCACTGCGACTGCACCGGGTTGGACGAACTCGAAAATGAAGAAGAACAAGAAGCGAAAAGGACAAGCATGGCCCAAAAAGCGAGAAGACTAACCTAATGGGTAGTTCACTCTTTGCTTTCTTGCCTGGTTCCTTCTATACCTTGATTGCCCTTTGGCACAAAATGGAGCAACCTGGTAACCGGGAAAGAAAGCTAGGTGAGGGCTGAGAGGGGGCCTGGTTTGCTTGTTTGCTTCTTCCCCTTCAACGAGATTGTTTTTATGACGAAATATTTAGAGAGGGTTGTGGCAACCGCCCCCCATGAAAAGGCCAGATACCCAAAGACAGAACAAGATGAGGTCTGCAATTATGTATTTGTAATGACAAAAATGCCCCGTTTTATGAGAGAAAGACAGAAAGAAAAGACATTTAGTTCAAAAAACAAACAAACGGTCGAGAAACTTTGGGGCAGGGGTTAATTGCTGTACTTTTCTTCACTTCACCTTACTTTCGACTCTTCTATTTACCTAATAAGTAATAGGGATGGTACCCAAACGAACAACTAGACTTTATTTTCTGCTACTGGTGCCCAAGGTGGTCGAATCTACTGGTTGGCGGGACAAGTTGTGGATGAAGGAAGACAGTTTAGTAGGGGTAGTAGAGAGTAACCTGGATGAAGATACCTAACCTAGAATGAATGAGCTGAATGAATGCCCCTGAGATTACCCCGCTAGCCTTTTCCCTTTGACTGGCCTGTAACAACAACATATGTGTGTGAATGGCCTTACGTACCTACACGGCTCTGTATAAATGCGTGTAGATAGCTTGGTAATAATAACTTCCCTTCCTCTGTTTCAAAGACTTATAAATATTTTAGCTTGATGTTCCCTCAAGCCCTGATCTTAGAGAGCTTAGAGCTTAGAGTTAAGGTCTTAAATTTGGCACTCAGGTCTATACGGCATAGAGCCCTCCCCCCCCCTTGTAAACGGGTTTGTTTAGTCATTCAAGTAGTCGGTTAGACAGCTAGAGAGATGTGTAGATAGGTAAATATGTTAGCAGTTCATTATGTCATGATTGACGGGTTGGGATATATATTATAAGTACAGCCGAACTAATAGCAGATGTCGGCCGCTCCCTCATGTATTCGTGTTGAAGTGAATTAGAATCAGTGCTTCGACTTGTCATCTTGGTTGGTTTGTTGGTTGGATGAATGGATATAATAGTAGGTAGCCAGAGCAGGCAGACGTCAATTCCATTTCGAAAATTTACACTCACTCCCCCAACTCCTCACTCCTCTCATCTATACATACATAACCTAACCTAATAAGTAGACGCTTAACAACCCTCCCTCTCAATGAATCTCGGCAGCAACCATCTTAAGAATCTCCTCGACGCTCTTGTGCGCATTCTTCGGGTCCTTCGCGACGCGCTGCCAGACCTCTCCGTGTCGGGGCTCGACACTGACGCACTTCTTGACGACCTCAGCCCTCTTCTCGTCGGTGCCGTGCTCGCAGAGGAACTTGTAATACCACGCCCAGCTATCGCCGAGGTCCGAGTCGCGCACGAGCGCGCGCTCAAACCAGTTCTGCGCCTTCTCGAGACGTCGCTCACCCCAGAAGATGCGCGCCACAGCTACTAGTAGCACGGGATCGTTCTCTGCTTCTTTAACGGCCTCGACGGCGCGCGGTTTGCGCTGTTTGCGCTCCGTTAGGTGCCAGATCTTCTCTGCCCAGAGGAGACCTTGCTTGCTCTTCGGTACCTCGCGTCGTGCCCGCTCCATGAGGGATTCGGCTTGTTTGTTGTCGCCTGCCCGTAACTCTAGCCGCACTGACTCGCACCAGAGCTCAGGTGACTTGGGAACGGCGAGACGCGCGCGGTCGAGTACGGAGCGCGCTTTTGGTAGAAGGCCGAGCGACTCCTCGAGGCGGGAGTACAAGAGCCAGAGAGGTACCGAAGACGGTACGGCTTTTACACCTGTTGCATAGGCCTCGCGGGCCTGAGGCTTCTTGCCGATATCTTCGTATATTTGACCTTTCATCATCCACAGCTTGGGAGCAGTTGGGAAGAGGTTTAGAGCTTGCTGCACGAGGTCGAGAGCTTCGTCGAGGTTGTTGAGTTGCCGCTCGAAGGCGACGCTCTTCATCCACACACGATCAGTTGGCGCCTCTTGGCGGGCTGTCTTCAGCAATCCTCGAGCCTGCTCTGTATGGCTGTTCTCGGCTTCGAGCTTGACAGCCGCGAGCCAGATATCTTCGTTATTCGGGTTCTGCTGGAACGCACGGGCCAGTACACGGCGGGCATTGTCGACCTCTCCGGCTTGCCATTTCTCCTTCGCCAACATCATCCATAGCACTTCACTGTGTGGAACTGCGTTAACTGCCTTCTCAAGCACTTGCCACAGATCCTCTCTCTTGCCATAATTCCTTTCGAGGTCTGCTGCTGCTAGCCATATCGTTTTGCTAGTGGGGAAGACGCGTAATGCGTAGGCATATATGGCACGAGCAGTCTCATACATTCCCCTATTGATACTGCCACGAGCGTCTTCTAACCAGGTCTCTTTTCGGTCGTCATCTTCATCTAAGCTATACCCAAGAGTCTCCCGGATGATAGCTCCGCAAGTTATTATAGCTCCTTCCTCTTCGCACTTCTCGGCTTCCGTGATCCATTCTTCACGCTTCGGCATAGCCGACTCTTTGACTAACACCTGCACTGCACGTTTCATGACATTGACTTTGTCTCCTTGACCAAGTTGTTCCTGCAATCTCGCAGCAGCAATCCAAATCTCGTGCGATGTCGGGCAGTGCTTTCGAGCTCTGTTGAGCACCTTCTGTGCGTTCTCTGGAGTCTCGAGACGGGCTAATGCTAGCCATAGATCAACGGACAGGGGAATAAGCTCGGTAGCCTTGGCAAGTAACAACCTAGCATCGTCGGGGTCTTCTTCAAGGTTAACAGCCTCCTTCCATAGGGCTTCGGATTCGGGAATATTGTCTAATGCGTGACGTATGACTCGCTTCTTGGACCGCGCATCGTCTTCCAACTTCATAGCCTCGACCCACAGCCGCACTGACCGGCTGTTCTTTTTAATGGCATTCGCAGCAATGATCCTGGCGTTACGTTGATCGTTAAGTCGGATATTTTCAAGCCATACGTCCTCGTTCTTGGGACAGTGTTCGCAACCACGAGCGATCACATTACGCGCCGCCACTATTTTCCCTGCCAGCTCCTCAAGACGTGCAGCTGCAATCCAACCCGGGCCATTATTGGGGTTCGTTTTGATGACAGACTCAAGTAGCTCTCTAACTCGGTTTATGTCACCCACCTGGGCAGCGCTTTCGGGTAGCTGTGACTTAGCAAGGCTTGTCAAGTAGCCCTTAGGGTCGACACTAGTCGCAGTCCCAACTGTTGTGCTGGTTCCATTCTGAGAGGCCTGGTCCAGCCTTACTTGTAGAACTTTATCTCTTGCTTGTCCGATCTTGGCGAAGTCCGTCACGGTTCCGTCGGTGCCGTTCGCCGAAGCGCTGACGGAGGCAGTGCCATCGTCATTCACAGTGGTTCCTAATTCGCCCGCCGTGCTCGCCGCAGCTAACACGCTATCTGGTACCGCATAGAAACGCTGGAATCTCGCTTGTCTAGCACGCTTATTCCTGCCCGTCAGGTCTCCAACCTCGGGCAGGGAGGCCCACTCGTCTTCGGAGATGCTTTCGAGGCCTCGCTTAAGGTCGGCGAACTGTTGCGAAATCTTGGGGTTCTTGCGTTCGTATTCTTCTCGCTCTGCTTTCTCGCGAGCTTCCCTAATCGAATAAAAATCGTCGGTAACTTTCTCCACTAATTCCGAGATGAATTGTGAACTAGCCTAGGGCGAAAGGAACTTGGGAGGATGTGGTACTAACCTTCTAGCTCTTCGGCGCTTGTCCATCTTCTCGTCTATTTCACGATATATACGGTCCGCCTCGTCATCATCTTTATCGTATATTCCACCTGCGAAGAGACCAACTTCATTATCGGGATCTTGGAATCTTTCGTCATTATCATCGTCCTCCTGTTCCTTCTTCTTCCCTGTAACTGGGTCTGTAAAGCCGAGCTGCGCTGCGCGCTTGGCAAGCGCTTCTTTTATTTGGTCTTCAGAAGGACCTTCCCGAGCAGGGCCTAGATCTGAGCGTGTCGTAAAACCTGTAGCACCACGTCCCAACCCCGCGACGTAGTTCTCGGGCGCAGGCTGGGATAAGAAGTCGCGTCGGCCCGTCATAGTGACGTCGCGGGTGCGGTTGATTTGCTTGTAGCCGTCGCAATAAGGCGCAAGTAGTATCAGATGTTAGATATAGACAATAACACGCAAACGCGGTGCAGTTAAGAGGCGGCCAAAGTAGAAGACTGAGTAGGTGTGTTATTTGGGTAAACTGGTCGAAGTTCAAGATCGAAAGCTAGACCGAGTGTATGTCCCAAGAATTAAGGCATCTACCTATGGCAGGCTAGCCCATATTGGTTAGAGTAGAAATTAGTCTTCTGAGACTCAAACGCTAGCCAGGATTGTGATAAGATAAGGCCCCGATGTACAATGCGTTGCAGCCCACTCCATCCATCAAAAAAGGTCCCTTGAATTGCCCCTCGGCCGCAAGTACGCACCACATCATTTATACCGGTGGTCAATAAGAAGCTTTTCCTGGTTATAATAAAATTCACGTGAAGAAACTTTATTAAGTTATATAAACCCCTACCACCTCAGATTTCAGAAGTAAAGGACCGAACTAGTCTGTTCAACTGTTGCCCAGCATGGGGAAGGCCAAGACATCAAAACGTGGAAGTGCGAGCTCAACACCGTATGACCGACCAGCCAAAAAAAATGCAGCCGCCAACAACGTATTTAAATTCACGTACGTGGGCTCCGAACGAATTATGAAGTTTTTAGAGTTATAGAAACCCGATAGGCTAACTTAACATTCCGTATAGAAAAGACCTGGGTCAACATATCCTTAGAAATCCAGGCATAGCTCAAGCCAGTATGCATTTTGAAGTCTTCTTCATGCACCCTTTCGCAGGGCGCGGGCTCATTGCTCGTGCCCACTGGGTCGTCTCTCATATGATACTATTAAATCAGTTCTGACCCTGGTTCTATCAGTTGTTGATAAGGCTTATTTAAAACCCACAGATGTCGTCTTAGAGGTGATTATTTATTTCATATATCTACTACTGGATATCGACTTCGTATATGCTAATGGAATTGTTCTAGGTTGGACCTGGAACAGGTAATTTGACTGTACAAATCCTGAACCAGGCAAGAAAAGTGATAGTAAGTCTGCCCCAGGTTGAACCTTGAAATAGGGGCTAACGACATCATGACAGGCAGTGGAAATGGACCCCCGAAGTACGTACATGGTTGTGCTTGCATCTGCGTCTTTACGATTTGGTGGCTAATCTAAAATCAAGTGGCTGCCGAGGTTACGAAACGTGTTCAAGGAAAACCGGAGCAAAAGCGCCTAGAGGTTATACTAGGCGATGTTATCAAGCAAGAGCCGCTTCCCGATTTCGACGTAAGTCAAGTAATATGTATCAAGGGAGTGAATCTAATAATCACAGGTCTGCATCTCGAATACGCCATATCAAATCTCAAGTCCTCTTGTCTTTAAACTCTTGAGGTTGCCAAGTCAGTAGCCCCTATTCCCTAACGGTGCCAGAGCTTTAAGCGAAAACTCGAAGTGATGCACAATCTCTCGACGCAACTTCTAACTATTGGTCCATGCAGAGCCTCCTAGAACATGCGTTCTGATGTTCCGTAAGTGTTATACATCCAGACAGCGAATGTCGGCGGAGCTAACATGAAGATGTGTTGCAGAGAGAGAATTCGCCATGCGTCTGTTCGTAGCCCGCATTCCTATCTAACTTATTGGGGTTGCCATACTGACCAAAAAATAGAACCGCAAGACCTGGCGATTCTCTCTATGTAAGCATTCGCTAACCTGCCTTTCTCCACCCCTACTCATCATTTGTGCTTCGCTTTGTACGGGAAGGCATACATACTAACTACTAGATTAGTGTCGACTCAGTGTTAATGCACAGTTCTGGGTATGTCATCCCCATTCTCTCATGACATTTACCTGTTATGCTGACAAACCCTCACAGGCCAAGATTTCTCACGTTTTAGTCAGTACCCCTTTCCTCTTGCTCCTGCCCTACTGGTGGTGATGCGATGCAATGCTGCGGCGTTGCGTGTGATGGGTTGCAACTGATATTGTTTGAATGAAAAGAAAGTGGGAAGAGCAAACTGTAAGTACCGCCCACCGGCATATAATCACCCTGGTTATAAATCGAGTCAAGGACGGTCGCTGATAATGATCCTTCAGTCCGTCCTCCTCCCCTAGTAGATTCGAGCGTCGTTCGGATTGAGCCCAAACTGGGATCTGAACGACCGAATATAAGTTTCGATGAGGTGAGACTTAACGGATTATCACCTGCTATCTCTCATATCACCCGCAGAACTGTGTGCTAATCCAATCTTAAGTTCGATGGTCTTTTGCGTATTTGCTTCAACCGTCGTAACAAGGGTATGAACCTGGACCTCTCCCACGCGTAGACCAAAATATCCAGGCCAAGCCTTGTGCTAACCTCAACAATCTAGTTCTACGATCCCTGTTTTTAGCAAACAAGGAAGTCTTAAAGAGTAAGTTATCCAGAAAATCATTTTATATACCAATTCAACCGAGCCCAGGACATCTGTACTTGCTATCTGCTAAACACCGAAACAGTGCTCGAGACAAACTATCGCCTGTACTGCGCCACACACGACATCCCGATCGACGAAGGCTTGGCAGACGATGCCGGCGAGGACGAAGAGATGGAAGTCGACAATGATAACGACAACGACGCCGCGATGGATGTCGACGCGGATGATATCCCCTCCTTTTTCGGCGCGGCCAAGAACTTAGATGAGGGAACGCTATCGACGGGTAAAAAGGGCTCGCTGAAGAAGACCCGTGTTGCTCTCTTGGTGAAGGAGAAGGTCCGCAAGGTCCTCGAAGAAACCGAGCTTGTCGAGAGCCGAAGCGCTAAGTTGCATGAGAATGACTTCCGTAAGTGTTTCGTTGTAACTTTTCTGCTGACGCCTTTTCAAGAGATATGGGCCGCTCTTCGAGTTATAATCACTTGGAGGGCCCCCACGCCACTCTTGAAGCCCCCATTACACCTCTTCCTACATTTAATAGACAACCCCTAACTTCGAATCATAGTACGACTCCTCGCAGCCTTCAACGCAGAGGGCATACACTTCTCATAGATGATGCAATATGGGACTTAAATACCTACGAAGTCTGCCCAGAACGGCCTAAATGAGACTTTATAGAGGGCAGTGGCCCTGATTCAGGACGTCCCAAGCAGGAGTTTCGGCGTTGTAAGGGGGTAACAAGAAGTGGATAGATGGCAATACCCTATTTTGTATTTGCTAATATGGAATACGTTCATGGGATACGCAAAAGTCATGTCCTAGATGTCGAGAGGTACTCAACAGATGGCCAGGAATTGATATAGTACGAATCACGATACAGGTCGTCCTTTAGGTTAATTCGTGTACAAACCGTGCAGGTACAAGTTTCCATTGTCGAGTTATCATCGGACTCGAAGAAGTCGGAATTGATGGCTCAAATATATTCAATACAGGGGAGTGACTATTGACCACACGGCGTAACGCATCCATCCATCAATTGGCCATACCCTACAAACAATGGCCCATGACACGCAACACAACTTTTGAATTGCGGATCATGATCATGCATATTCTTCCTTTATCATTATGACGAGACACAACCGACTCGCCGGGAAAGCGCGCACTCGGCGTACCCACGTTACCTTCATCCCAAACGGCTTTATTTACTTTATTTACCACCGAACCAACTCGAGATGCCGCTCTTGGCCTTGGATGCCTCTGCCTCGACCTTCTTATCGAACTCGTCGACCTTCTTCATCGTGGCGGCTTTCGTTTCTTTCGCATAGGCCTCGGCCTCGGACTTGGCCCTTTCAAGCTCGGCTTGTGTCTTGTTTAACTGTTGGACGGAAAGAAATTATCAGCAAGATATTACAGATAGAAAAGGGACGGGGGGCAATAGAACAGATTGTTTGTATGCATGAAGAGAGGTGGATGGGAATAGGAGAGGAACTTACAGCACTGTCGACCTTGGCCCCTGCTTGAGCACCCACCTTCTCGGCCTCCTTCTCTGCTTCCTTGCCGCGGCCAGGTAGCTCACTTTTCACTTTTGCGGATAGCCTGTGTGCGTCGGCTAGAAATCAATCTTTGTTAGCATACTCTTACCTCTACTCATTACTATTCACGATGGGGGTTTCAGGTAGCCGGATTGGATGTACGGAGAGGAATTGCCTCATACCCTCTGCTTGCTTCTGAGCAACCTTGCGATCGCCGCCGGCGCTGTAGAGGTAGTATCCGACACCAACAGCGGCAGCGCCACCGATAATGAGGGGTGTTCGAGATCGAGACATGGTTGTTTCTTTTTGATCTCTTTCTGCTTTTGGGGTTCTAGTAGAAATGTAGGTAGTCGAATAACAAGTAGCTTCAATTATTTAGCTGCGTGGTGTGACGTTGAATTATTAGGTTTGGATTGGTGGGTGATTTTGTATGGTGAGAAATGATGAGGGGATAGGTCAGGTCAGGTGCTTTTAATAAAGAGATGTTCTGGACGGGATGGGCTGACTTCATGTGGTCCTGTTACAACAAGCTTGCTTCCTTCCATTTCCTCAAGCTCAGGATCATTGGACTGCATTATTGCTGGTAGTATTCCTTACTATTGGCAGTATAGTCGAGGTACGCATAGAAAGTTGGAGATACGTGCATGACGTAACATACTGCGAAATGCGGGGAGCTTTTGTTCCTGCTCAACTCCAAAAGACCCACCACATATTGCAGTGGTTACCCGCTGTGGATATAGCAGTCATGACTCTATCGGAACCTCTCCAATCGTTGGGTGGACAACCGTATCCCAGGTATCTATGAAGTTCCTTTGCTTCGTTATGTAAGTTTAGCACAGTACCGCCGTATGTGATACCAAGCTCGAATTAGATACTGATGAATTACATCATTGTCACCTCGTCAGCATCGTCAGATCCGCCTACGCTTAAGCAAGTAAAGTTCATGTTTTAGATTACTGACCTACCTCGATTGAGTAACAGCTTAAAGTGGTTTACGTCTCAGATTCAAGACGTATCCCTACAGTAGTATATCTTTACTCTCGTTGGAGTGCTGACTCGAAGCTTCTCACTTGACATCTAGCATAATTGCAACTCAGCCAAATGACAAAAAGGTAAGTTATCCGGAATTCGCGCCATGTTGCTAGTTTCTTGGAGACCACAATAGTTACCTTTTGACCCCGTACTGAAGTTAGTACGCATTAGCTCCAGCCAGAAAGGGATAAGCCTTGACCTTCGTGGTATTAGTTACCAGCAAGACACCCGAACCACCTACCCTACCACATACGATCCCAAAATTGTATGTATACCAGGCTAATCGGCCTGCTTCACGGTTACCTCCTACTGCCTACCGCCTATCCCATTCTTCTTTCCTATCCTAAGATTTTCCTTGTTCTTGCTAGCTTACCTATGCATATATACTTTTTTATGTTCGTTAGTTCGGAGATACCATCACTGCTCGGAGTCATGAAACAGCTCTAATCACAAAATTAAGACTTAATAATTCTGAGTTCGCTCGTTGCCTGGTTGCTATCTTGTTGCTCTTGTCGCTCTTGTCGCCCCACCCCGTCCCTAGCCCCGTGCTTTGACTTCCGAAATCACTAGTACCGCTCGGGTACGATTCAATTGGCATTGGTCTCTTGTGTATCGGTCTCGCTGCCGTTTTGCTTCGCTATGTTTGGACGTGAAAGGGTTCAGTCATGCCCAGTTCCAGCCGTAGAGCTCACTCACATATCCGCAGTTCTCGTCGAGTCGCTCCGCTCACCGACAAAGAAATCGATCACGAGATTACCCTCGTCGACCACGACGATAACGGCGACTCACACTCTATGAAACCTATCTCTCGCTCTGACTCCCAAGCACCCTTAACACGCCCTACCAGCGACCCTACCAGTGATGACGGAAACGAATCTATTGACGATGACCAGGCAGGAGAGGCGGGTCCCTCCCGCGTACCAGTAATTGTGGAACATCCCAGCGATGAAGCCGATTCGAGGGACACAAACAATAGCTCAAGTGGAGCTCAAAATGGTCACAGCCGAGTCAGCATCGACGGTCGGAAGCCCCAGGGCCAAACATCCCATCAGCCGCCGCCAAAATCACCTGAATCAGAAATTGACATACTATACGAGAATCAACGCGGCGGGTTCCTCTGTGGCATACCGCTGTTCTCCTCTGCGGCATTGGGAAACTTAGATCCGCCGGCCTGGACCAACTTTGTCCATAAGCCTAGTCCCACCAATCCACAAACGGCCCAAGTGCCCGACCCGAGTTGGGAATGGGCCTGGCCCGAATGGCGTATAAATCATGACGACACAATCCAGGCCGATAGTGATGGTTGGGAATATTCGTTCATGTTTTCCAAAAAGTTCTCGTGGCACGGTCCGAAGTGGTACAATTCATTCGTCCGAAGAAGAGCATGGATTAGAAGACGAGTAAAAACGGGTAGCGGATATCAGGCAATGGATGACAATGCCATGAACCCTGCGTACTTCAACGTATCACCAAAGTCGCAAGAGCGAGGACCTTTCGGCACTGTCGAGGAGGTGGGGAGAATCAGTACGGACAGGCTGTCTTGGGCTTCTCCCCGAAGGTCACAGGACAGATCAAGGGGTGATATAGACGATTCAGAAACAGCCACGGAAATTAAGACCGGAGAAGACCTAGTAAGAATTCTTAGACGGCTACGAGTCGACCGGGAGAGGCTCGAAGCTGTCGAGAATTACATTGAACACTCCTCAGACGACCTGCTACCGTTACAGGATTACATGCATGAGGTCATGGCAATGTTCGTCTTCCAGACGTCTCGCCAAAAGCTTCTCGCACGACTTACGCAGTTATACGACGAAGTGACAGGCCATGCACAGAAGGGGAAGTCAACAAGCACGCCAAAGGGCGAGAATCTAGCCGAGGCTATTAAGCACGCTGACGAGGAAGTCCGTAGGTTGGAATACTGGAGCGATATCAAGGGGATGGCCGAGAACGGGGAAGCGGTCCGGGCCGTGGACGAACGGAAAGGGTGGGACTCGGGATGGCAAGGGTTGGATAAAAGCGGCGCCAAGGGCATCAACGAGGACAAAATTCCGTGATAGATAGGGTAAAATGCATACTGCTGTACATACATATATATTGCAACCTACTTTAGCGAGCGAAGCCATGTCGTCTCAAAGGGTGGAACCTCCCATATGGTTCTGTTTTTCTTTGGGTTTTTCCCTTGTTTTTTGGGATACCCCTTTGAGACTGGGCTTGAGCAGTAATGGGCATATTAGTAATACATAGATAATGCGACATACTATGATAGGCATGTGGAATGGCACACAAATAATGGCCAAGTATGACGACTATCGACGAAAGTACGGCACAGTGATGCTGGAGCTGTTGTTCCTACGACTCTTCTCTTCGCTTCTCTCATCTCGACCTTATCTATCTGCCAACAGTTACACCAGTATGGAGCTGTCTGTGAGACTCAACTGACCCTGGTTGCACTGGGAGGGTTCAACTACTATGTAGGCGGCTATGTTCGATTCCTAACAGTGCTATTTGGTTTTTGCCTAGTTCGCTTCGGTCCCGGCCGTTATCATGCGGCATATATGTATGCGTGTATCATGCACGACGGGAATAAGAATGATATGTGCATGCCTACCATCCGTAAGACTGTAATCTTTTCGCTTAGATAACACATCATAGGGCATGGTATAGCTTCTAGAAAGTTGAATCGTTGGGCTCTTGATATCTCGATAGGTATCTCACAGCTGTTAAGTTCTAGTTCCATTGGGCTGAAAAACCATCCGTGGCGATGCGATAAAAATAAATAGTCATGCTACTTAATTTCCACATGGGTCCTAGGATTAATACGATAGTGGTTCAGCCGCAGCGGGCAGGCTCGCCAAGGACGGAATATAGGGATATATACTTGGAGTATATTGTATACATAGGTGCCTAACATGCCATGCGGCTCTCAGCTACCTACCTTGGCAGAGAGAGAGGGAGGGAGGCAGGGAGGGAAGTATGTATGTATGTATTAGTCCTCCCTTACATACTTTATTGTTTCTTCTCGTTTAGTAATACACTATAGATGTTGCGATAGTAGACAACATGATAGGTACCTAACCTAGACTGCACACAGAGTCTGAAGATAAAAGCCAATACCGATGTTGTACATACACACGACTTTGTTCCAGTTCTTGTTCCTGCTTAAACGTGACTGCGGAATCAAACTGGTCAACCTTACTGTAGATACACCACATAACGTCGTAAACCAAAACCAGTACCAGGTCGGGTTATATTTATGTAGACAGGCAGTGAGATCCATAGTGCCGACCGTTTTCCATGTTCATGTAAACTCTTATGTACCTTATTAGCCTCACCCGATGTCACACAACATCGAGATCCCTCGCATATGGTTTAACGGCTTTTTGATCCGCTTACCGAACGAAGCAAGATAAAGTGCATAAATACCTATCAGCATGGATTTCCACCTAGGTATTACTGGCTGTCAAGTTTTCAGGTCCGCCAGCCTGACCGTCACATCCGCTTACACGCTTACAACGCTGGCTGGAACCTTTCAGCTTTGGCGCGGACCCAGATACGCATGCTCTAGGCATCTAGTCCCTATCTATTGAAAAAATCGGCATTAGGTATTGGCATTCTCTCGCTCTTGGGGCGCTTGTTCCTGCATACGGACTTTCGGAATGCAAGGGTAGACAAGTACCCGTACATAGACGAATAGATCTCGAACCCGATAATACGTAGGCATATATGTAGGTAGACCTCGGGGCGCCGGCTTGCCGAATATTCATGCCCCTATTCTCGGGATTAGCTGCCTACCAACACATCCTTAAGGTTAGCGAGAACTGTGCGAAGATGCCTGGCTACCAACTGCCTGGTAATTATTGCGGGCTGCTGAAAAAAACGTTCGTGGCGATAAGCGCCCAAAACCACGAGCCCCAAGCGTTCCAAGATGGCAAGCCACCTCTTTTATCATTATTGCGACATGGGGAAAATATGGTAAGGAAGGAAGCAAGGGAAGCTGATTCCTTGGTAGGTAATGCTGATAGCTCTTACACGTACATACTATTGAATGCATACCCTACTCTCATGCCGCACTGATACGCTCATGCAATCGCTCTCAACGCCAGCCATGTGCTTTTCTCGTCGTTGCCTCTTCGTTGCCTCTTCCTTGGGGGTTTCCTTCCTATTTGAGATATTGATACGCGATATGGGCGTTTAGATTTCGCTACCTATGTATTATCCACCCATGTAGATAGGTAATGTCATGTATGTACGATGGCCTCGACGACAACGTTTATCTCTTTTCTTTTTCGTTGAGGGCGCCGTTCGCTTTACTTCAAGTGGATATTGTATCCTATTTCGGAATCGTAGCCGTTGGCTGTTGGCGTTACTATTACTGTTGCTGTTTGAACGATTCTACCTCTCTACATACCTACCTGCCTGCCTACTTATATACACACATATTTATCTGCCTTGCCCACCATTTATATGAGCATGAGCATGACTCCTTGTTCGGAGACCGGTTAATATAACACAGCAAACAGTCCCTTCGCCTTCTCCATTCGGTACTACTACCTGCCTGGCTGTGTCATTCACTTGGCCGATAATATCGACCGTCCTTTCCGTTTCCTTTTCCCTTCCCCCTCGGCACTACCTTACCTACATACATTTCTTTTCCTTCACCGGGTCTCCGAACCCTCACCCCATCTCCCATTTTAGCAAGTCTTTTGACGATCTTTCATTTACCTACATATGATGCGATCGTTACTAAGAGGGAAGAACGACGATCACGGATCAATGGCCGTGAAACCGCCGTTTATGCCTGCTGACGGGCAGAGTTGGATGGCTGGTGTCAGTGTTAGTTCCACCAAGGCTATGGCTAAGGGTAAGGCTGTCGCTGCCGCGGTGAAGCCTTGGGCCGATCAGCCATGGCCGCTGATCGACACGCCTTCTAGTACACAGCATGTACGTATTTCTTTTTCCCTTTCCTGTCTCTTCACAAAGATGGGGACATTGGGATACCGTATGGAAAATTTGAGAAACGGCTTGTCATGTGATCATCCCTCATGGTCGTGGATCATCATGAAGCATCTGTCACTCCCCTCTACGGCCTGGAGAGAAAGGATTCTAAACATGAATTCTTACTTACATATTACGGGCCATGAACTGCCTAACCCAGTGACTAATACGAACGCCCACAGGTCTCCCACCCAGCCCTCCACATCGCCAATGACCTCGCACACATCCACAACGCCATGCTGCGCGGTCTCAACGCCATATACCTGCAGGCCGCGCACGTGCGCCAAGAGCAGGACATAGCGGATCTCTTATTCTTGGCGCAGAGCTGGAGTGGTTGGTTACTCGATCATCACGGGCTGAAAGAGGGCGTCCTGTTACCCAGTTTCGAAGCTATCCTGAGCGTTGCTCCCGGCACGTTGGCTCCGTTGTCATCGTCTCGCAGCCGTGGTGGCGACGGAAATCACAGTCGGAGTTCGTCGTCTGCTTCTTCCAGTGTCAATGGAGAGGGAAGAAGTAGTGGTGGGGAAGTAGACGATGAGGTTTCCTTCCTGCTGCATCGCGTACACGCATACGCATCCGCCACGCATAAAGATCCGCGCTCCTACGACGCCATCACTTTCGAGGCGCTGCTCATAGCCCTAGCGGAGGTTCTTGTGCCGCATCTCACGATGCAAATCGGGCTGTTAGTATCTATGCGGGAGATGTGCTACCGCCATGGTTCACATGTTGGTGGTGTGGATGGCGGTAAAAATATACCTGCTCGACTACCTATCCCCATGGTCACGATCACGCGGACGCCGTCTCGGGCCTTGCTTTCCGGTTCTTCTTCTCCATCTGTCTCTCCTTCCCCGTCAATGTCGCCGTCCCCGGCTCCGTCCCCGCCTATCTCGCCTACTTATTCGACGTTTTCCGCTGCTTCCAGCTCCACATCTTATTCTTCTTCTTCTTCATCGGGGGCGAGGAACAACAGTCACAATCACAGTCACAGCCACAATAACAAGGACAAGAACAGCAGCGTCTCCTCAGTATCTTTCTCTCTCTTCCCATCCATATCTACAACCACAAGCGCATCACCAAACAACAATAATATTAATAATGCCCGACCCTCCCAATCTCACCCTCACCCTCACCCTCACCCCACAACCACGATCAAAACTTCCGCTTCTACCTCGAACCTCAAATCGCCCCCGCAACCAAACTTAAAATCAAAGTCGGAACCGGTGATAGAAAGAAGCCTGGAAACACTAGACATAAACTCACACAACCGCCTCGCGAAAGCGCGCGTACTGCTCGAGGCCGACGCGCGCGCCAACAAGCTCATGAAGACGTACCTGGCAGCGGACTCGCGGGCGTCAGCAAGCATGGACAGGTTCATCGTGCTGCCTATGATTGTCAGGTTGAGGGATGCTACTTTTGTTTCACCTGTTCTTCACAGCTCCGCATCCGCTCCTCGTCTTCACAACTCCGCCTCTTCTTCGTCGCTCGCCTCCAGTGCTGGGAATGTTTCGGGCGGAAGGGGGATGATGATGATGATGGAGGCTGGAGGAGGAGGGAACATGACGGCCTGGCCGCGCATGTCCATCCTCGCCGTCCACGCCGTCGCCGATAAGCTCTCGCCTCGCCACGAGGGCGCCTGGAGGTTCTTGCCTTGTGATGTCTGGGGAAGACCTAGAGAGTTGCCTTTTTTGGGGTGATGAGATACGGACATGGATACGGACGTAGAAAGTGAAGGGGGGTACGGATGAGATAAAGAGACCGGTGATTGGGGATGAGGGGTGTTTAGATGGTGTTAGATGGTGGAAGAGAGGGAGGCTTGTAATGGGATGGGAACATGGGCATCTTCGGCGTATATATCAAGGGTTTGCGTACAAGTGTGGTTTTTTGCGACTTGTAATTACAAGAAGGGTTTACTAGAGATAGCACGGCCTATCTATCTAGAGCAAATAAGTACAGCGCAGGAAGGCGTAAAGGGGTGAAGGAGTCCGGACCTTAATGACTGCGACAAGAGATACAGGCAGGATCTGGTGTTGAATATTGAGGACGGAATTAGAGTACTATATTATACAGCAGAGAGTACTGATCTTAATATCCTCAGCAAATAAATAAATATGTAAATACAAACAAGTATCTCATGTAGAAGGACTTAGACACAGCTTACATTAGGTGACTGTCTTGGTAGCTCTTAATACTAGGTCCTTAAGGTAAGACTCTGTGCTCTAGAATCTATACTCTCTACATACCTACCTGTTTATCTGCCTACGCTCCTTCGGTAGGACGGCAAGAAATTGATACTCCATAGGCATATCTAGTATGCGTTCTAATACCATACAGTATTATAAGCATCAATTTCTACAACTTCATATCCCTTAGGGTAGAAGTCTCGGACAAGCCCATGATTATACAGTATCACTCAAACGAGGAGAACATGCCATACCTTATACCTATCTACCTGTCTTTGCCGTTGTTCAATATCTTTCTTGGCTGTAGTACCCCAGTATTGTAATACGAAATATCTAGGTAGAAAGGTAAAAAGCCTTGAAATACTCACTGACACAGCGACAACTCATATAGTATGCAAGTAAAGTAGGCATCGTAAAGACAACACCTACAAAGGACTTCCCAGCATGAGTATTCAAATTCAATTTATCAGGCTCGATCTGACAATTCAAATCCAATTAATTGAATTAAATGACACTTGAACACCTACCTATCTACCTCTTAAACAAGTAATGGAATGCCAAACCTCAATGACAGCGAAAGTGGCTAAGACATATAAACGAGTCTTAGATTCCATTCCCCCCCACTAGTGGCGCCTTACATATCTACCTTCTTACTTACCTACCTCGTGACGATAACCGGCCTAGCCCGAGCAAAAACCCGATATGAGACAAATTACCCACCCCAGGTAGGGACCTACTTAAGCATGTGAAAATAGTGAGAGAACGCGTGCCAGTCGCGCTTGAGCGAGGGGTGTGAGGAGGGCGATTTCCAACGTGGCTTTTCCCCTTCTCCCTACATTTTTCCAATGCGAAAAATGCCAACCTCTAGTCATGCGGGGAAAGTAATTAGACAGTATCTACCCCGTCTATGACACACATGCGCATGTATGTACATATGTATGTAGTAGTCATGAAGGCCTGAGTGAGGAAGAGAGGGCTAAGGAAAGAAGGGAGGATGTAGATGACCGAGGCTAATCGCGTCTTGAGCGCGATTCTTGTTCGTAGGGAGTTTCTTTCCCCTTATGCGGTAGCGCGTGAAGCTTCTTTTCATCTGAGTTGTAAATCTGATGATACGCATGTGTTAGTTTGTACTGCAAGAGAAAGGAAAAGAACGAAAGAAAGAAAGAAAGAAAGAAAGAAGAGAAGTAGCTTGTCAGTCCGGCATAGATCAATCGATATTACGCTGGCAGCGCGCGACGATCAACGCAATATCTACCGGACTTTATCGCCGGGTTGGATACTCTCCATGAACAAATCACCGATTCCGCCCATCGCTTCATGACAAAAGTCGATTATAACTGTCACCATCACCGTCAACGGCGTCGCCTAGATCCGTTTCCGTGTCTGTTTCCACGATGGCGGTAGCACGGCGGAAGACAAAGCCGCCCCTAAGCGATATTGTTATTCGACTCCTTTTCCTCCTGCCGAGCTTCGTAGCTGGCACGCCGATATCTTATTTCCCGCTAAACTCGCAACTGCCACCCGTAGCACGAGTCGGCGAGCCATTCTCATTCGTCTTCTCACCGCTGACATTCTCCTCTGATTCGGAGATGAGCTACGTGTTAGGCGACGGCTCGCCCGCGTGGTTATCCCTCGATAGCGCGTCCCGGACACTTTCGGGAACACCCAACGACGCCGTGGTGCCGTCGGACAAGACGCTAGTGGGTGTTCAGGTCGCTTTGATAGCGGCAGACAAGACCGGGCGTACAGCCGCCAACACGACGCTTGTTGTGTCGCGCAGTCTAGCCCCTATTGTGCGCGTACCGCTTGAAGAGCAGATTGAGAAATTTGGACCGTACTCTGCGCCTTCGTCCGTTCTGTTCCATCCATCGAGCGACTTTTCATTCGAGTTCGATGCCAATACATTTATTGTGGACTCCACAGAGAGCACAGGTAAGACCAGCGTCGACGATAGCCAGACTTCAAATACGAAAAGAGACGACAATGGTGGTATGAGTGACGTGGCCCCGCAGTTGAACTACTACGCAGTATCAGGCGATAATGCGCCGCTTCCCTCATGGGTAGTGTTCGATGCCGGAAAACTCATTTTCTCAGGGACGACTCCGCCTTTAGAGTCTCTTATACAGCCACCTCAGACATTCGACTTCAAGCTGGTAGGCTCGGACGTGGTGGGCTTCTCCTCGACCTCCATTGACTTCTCCATTGTGGTCGGAACACACGAGCTCACTGCTGAAGAGCCCTTCGTTGAATTGAACGCGACAATAGGCACAAAGCTCGAGTATACGGGCCTACAAGACCTTTTGAAAATAGATAAGCAGCCGCTGGGACGGGATAATATCACTTCTATCAGGGCTGATGGGTTACCGACATGGCTGTCGTTTAACGAGGCGACGTGGGAACTTAGTGGGACGCCAGACTCGGAAGCGGTGCCGACCAACGTCACGATTTCCATTGTTGACAAATTCCTTGATAGCCTGAACTTGACGTTGGCGATAGAATTTGAGACCAAGTTATTTATCTCAGACCTTCCAAGCCTCAATCTATCTGCTGGCAACGATTTCTCTTTCGATCTCAAGAGGTTTCTCTTCGCCCCTGGAAACACCCAACTGACGATCCAGACAGACACCGGGGATTCCTGGATCCAATTCGATGACTTTACCAAGATCCTCTCCGGCACGGTGCCCGAGCCACTGGCCGCAGGCTTCTCAAATGAAGTTCGAGTCTCTTTTGTCGCAACACAGAGGTTCACAAAAGCCCGGGAGACGGAAAACTTGAGCATCCATGTGGATGTACCTTCCCAACCAACAGGTACACAGGGTTCTAGGCCGAACACCAAAGATGAAAATTCACGCAGGGACCTCTACTGGCTTCTTGTGATCCCGATTCTGGTGGTTGCGGTTGTAATAATTTTAGTAATCTTTGCGGTGAGAAGACGGCGAGAGCGACCGAAGAATCTCGATTTTTCAGACGTCTCGGCGCCTATGTCGGGCGCTTTCATGGTAAACAGCTCCACAGACGTTTCATTATATGACATGAGGAAGATGTTGGAAAATGGACCACCAGGGCCGTTGACACAATCGGGTACACATGTCCCGGCAGCGCCCTCTAACCTTCGAGCTGCGCAGACGATGTCGAACCAGAGCATAGGATCAGATCAGGCCGTCCCTCACGCTTTAACCTTACACTCCGGGGTCGTGAGGCCGGTGCGCCAAGGCAATGCTTTTGTCGAGACAGGAGAACCACGACTGGCCGGCCAAAAAGCTCAACCGTCTCCAGCCGGTACGGACGAAGTTAGTTTGCTCTCCGACACTAGTATCGGGGACGAAGTCTACAGAGACGAAGATTTCTTTTTAGACTTATGCAACCCGCGGACAAAGACGTACGGGCGGAAGATTGGCCTGGACGTTCCGATAATCGCTGAGCCATTCAGCATACAGCCGACCCCGGATCCAGCTTATAATAGGCCTACAAGAAAGTATACCTACATATCGGACGACGGTGCGCCGCCCGCTGTTAGTTACGCCAACCGGCGGAGATCAGGCCAACAACAAAGCAACGGTGCGGGCTTTGGCGGGATCCAGAACCGGCTCTCTAAAGCTTGGAAACGAGGCAGCGCTTCTCGGTGGTTAGAGGACACGAAGCGGAATAGCCACCTTAGCGCATCTACCGATGTTACAACCCGTACAAGCATCCTAACCTCTGGAATAACAGAGGAAGCAACGACGGCAAACACGAATCTCGTCGCAAGGCCGACGGTAATACACATACCCGGTCGTCCTGGCGAGGTAAGACAAGTAAGTCGAAGGACGAATGACTCGGTAACCTTTTTCGGCGGTCGTGCCCTCACCAAAACCTACCGCAACTTCGGCCGAGCAAACGGCACAGTGCCAAAATTAGTGTCCCCTCTTGCGGGGGACCAGGTCACGAGAAATTCCCTCGGTATTGCACACAAAGATGTCATTCAACCCAACAGTCAAAGTGGACAGTTGGTTGTCGGGAAAAATGAGGCAGGGATAGGTGTTGCCCAGACTGAGAACGGGAGCGCCCACCGTGCCAATCAGGAACTTGTGTCGTCTGGTCGATGGCCAATACCAGACACTGCGAGAGGTGGCGTAGATGCGAACGACAGGTTCCGAAGCAAAAGTGAGCCACCTCAGCGTCTACCTCAGCCACCACCTTCCAAGCTCCCCATGACACCAACTGCAAAGGGCAAGGGAGGGGTAAGCTCGTCCCGTGGATCGTCCAGCAAGTCCGCATCTTCGTTACTATCGCGAACATCGTCAACGAACGGGCAGAGTATAAGGCGATCCTCCCGCGATGAGCGGCTACGCGCAAGCCGGAATGAGGAGCAAAAAGCACTTGATGGGTCCCGAGCGGTGATGGCAAAATCTCCGATGCCCAATAATGGACGGACGGCAGGAGTGGACAGGCAGCTACCCGAGACACCTTCCCGAACAAGTAGAGCACTGCTTGCTGATCGTCCGAACCAGTCAAGAGCTCATAAAAGCACGTTGTCGAAACGAAGCGTTAAAACGGTGCGTAGTAACAGAAGCACACAGAGTGGTTGGACAGGGGATAATGACGACGATGATGCCTGGGAAGACATAAAACCGCCGGCATCGATGGTAGATGGATGGGAAGGAGAGGGAAGTGATAGAAGTTTTTCAGTTTACATCTGAGATCACCAGGCTACAAACAATAAAGCCGTGTACTTGTACTGCCCGGCTTTGCTTGATCTTATCGATGGGTGGTGAAGTCCCATATTTGAAGAGAATCCCTTCCCTGATTGGGGTTGTTTTCTACCTATTGATCGTGAGCAAGCTATATACAGAAACAACCCGTACAGGAGAAGACTGGGTTCAGGGCAATACGAATCGAGGTTTACAAGTAATGACTGCCCTTGCGGTCAATTTAGTAACCACAACCACAAGAAGTGTTATACGCATCACGCGATGCTGGACAAAGAGCAGTGCTCCTGTATCGTATTTACCATCATCAATAATTGACACCTTGGATGCCTGTCCTGGACTCGATAATATCCATGGGAAACTAGTGAAGCTTGTTAAAGGACTGAATAGGTGCTCACCGCTTCGGACCCTTCTCGCAGCTCAGGGGCATGCACACAGCCATGAAATCGTCTTCGAGGTTCTCTACTGCTTGCTTATTACCTATTATATACAAGTAATAAGCAGGCAGTGCCAAGCTAATGAGGGGCATGATCTATGGACCTTGTAGGCATGCCAAAATACCAGAGTAAGTTAGTAGTACCCTTGACTGACAAATTGGAAGGCAGGGAGAACTCGCGAGGAAGCATATATACCTATCTACGGTAGGAGCACACGCCCGCCGTTCTTTTGTGCATTAGACCAATGCAGGGCTCACGGCAAACTACAATTGCTGCAAGGACTACTAGCATTAGCCTTTTACAGCATATCGTTTGTCACATCAAGAGATCGTGAAATATGCGGTGATGAAGGTTCCCAAGGCGGTTAGAGGCGAGTCTAGATCCAGGGCGGGATGGTTGAGTGCCTAGACTAGGTTGGCTGTTGAATTGGTAAGCACTCTGACCAGGCCACCACTAGACCTCACTGTTTATTATCCAGTCATACAATTTGAAATGGTGTGATACTGCTGGCTAGGTATGCTCGATATCTCGTGACCAGAACAAGGCATTGCTAGGAGCAAGGACAATAGCCTCCATACAACCCCGGTGGTAGTTATAATTGGTGAAGCCGGTGACTCTGGAAATGCTTCGAATTTGGTGCCCAGCACCTTATCGCAGCTTTTTGTGGGGAAGTTGGTTTCATGCACTCAACACAGAAGTAAGAGCCCTGCCTCAAAAGAGTGCGTACTAGTTAGATAGTAGGTACCTGATTGCATAATCGCAGCTGCCCTGATGTAATTGGCCCAAAACAAGAGGTAAGCATTCAACAAGTTATCCAATAAATGTTGATAGGCTTTCTGGCCGCCCATACGCCATTGGCATACCAACAATACGCTGGTAATTCTCCATATTGGTACAGAATACGCCTAAGCACCTGTCTAAGTAGGCAAATTTTTGTGGTTTGAAAATCTTGTACTCTCCCTTAAAGTGCTGGTATTTCTAGGGGAACATGAAGACTACGTGCAAGATACCTAGATCTAATAACACGTTAGGCACTCGATGTCTTTGTATTCACCCACCCAACCATCTTTCTAAAACTTACTAAGGTGTGAATGACTGGTAAGGAAGGTCCAGGTGCGTATTCACAACGCTATAAGTCTAGGGATAGGAACCAACTGCTACCCAAAATCCCCCCTCAATATTCCCACGTCTAACCGATTGTCACCATGAGTTGGTGTTATGCACCTTGACTTGAAAAAAGGGAAACAATCATCTTGAAGTTGTTGGTTGCACAACAACTCGTAATTCTGCACTGCAAGCAACTTGAAGCATTGTTATATAGGTCCTACAGGAGAGCATTGTGCTGTAGATAGATAGACCTATTAAAGCCTTCCAACTAGAAGAGGGGCCGGTGGTCCCAGGCCCTCATCTAATACTATTCCAGTCTAGCGCCCTCACTCTTCCATTGCACGCAACCACGCCAAACCCACTGTAAAGCTCTGTAGAGCTGTGCCTGACCTGTACTGACAACTAGATTTTTCCCATCCGCATCTTTTGCCCTGCATCCTTCGCAACCCCGCCTTCGCCTTTACGTTCGCCCTTCGTCCTCACAAATCCTCGATTGGGCGCAGCACACCCGCGGGCATCCATCACAGTGAAATTTCCCCCCGTAACCTAGACCACCTCTTTGCCTTACCACCTTTTGCCCTTCCTGGTTTTCTAACCTAACCGTCCTTGAAATCCTTCCTCCCTTGCACTTCAACCACGAACATTTAATTCGGCGTATTTCTTGTTGATGGTTCTATTCTTTTCAAGAACTGAGGATACGACTTTGGTCTCAGTCCTGCCTATCTTGTGAAGTAGTTACTGACTCACTGTTTGATTCGATCCTTTGGCGCGACACGAGACTGTTTCTCTGCCTTTCTACATCTTCTCGCTCTCAAAGTATCTGTTGCAATTCCTCGAGCCCTGCAGCACGCGCGCTGTGCCTAGACCCCACCGTGTTCTACATTTCGATTTGTCTAGGCAAAATCGAAGTACGACCGACCTAACCTCGCTAACCTCACTGATTCTGCCCCTCCTTCCACTCGGCGACACCAGACCCGACTTAACAACCACCTTCCACCACATCTTCCGATACTTTGAGTCTTCTATCGCCATGGGTCAGACCCTATCAGAGCCCGTTGTCGAAAAGGTATATCCAAATTGTCATTGAAACTCTGTTTTTTTCCAACTGCGCGGCTTCTGTAGCCGCGTTACACACAAAATCATTGCGCGCGTGCCTGATGACCTCATTACCCATGCGCCCTTTTCTTTAGTCTTACCTTTCTACGTGCCTCACTACCGAGTCGCCGATCGCCCCTGTTATTTTAGCGCTAACTTTCTTCTCTTCAAAAACACAGACTTCGGATAAAGGCGAGGATGACCGACTAGTATACGGCGTCTCTGCTATGCAGGGATGGCGCATCAGCATGGAAGATGCCCACTGCACCGTTCTCGATCTCCTGACCCCGAAAGGCGAGGAAACGAAGACACACCCTTCACGATTATCTTTTTTCGGTGTCTTTGATGGTCATGGAGGTGACAAGGTTGCCCAGTTCGCTGGCAAATACATAACCGATATTCTTGTTAAGCAGGATACCTTCAAGAACGGCAACTACGAGCAGTCTCTTAAAGATTGCTTTCTAGCAACTGACCGTGCTATCCTGAGTGGTATATATATCCATCTCCACTGCTTCTAACGACATGTACAACACTACTGACCCTCTTTCCCAGATCCCCAGTACGAAGAAGAAGTGTCTGGCTGTACTGCTTGCTGCGGACTGATTAGCGCCGATAAGATCTTTATTGTTCGTGGCGCTCTAGTTACTCATGCGGAAATTTTACAATGGGAGCGAACTAACCAAACTTACTAGGCCAATGCAGGCGATTCGAGAAGTGTGCTGGGAGTTAAGGGCCGGGCTAAGCCACTCTCCTTTGACCACAAGCCATCTAACGAAGGTCAGTAATATCCAAAGGGCTCCGTGATAGTTTACTTACATGGAAAAATTTCCACCTATGTAGGAGAACGGGCCCGCATTACTGCTGCTGGTGGCTTTGTGGATTTTGGCCGAGTCAATGGCAATCTTGCTCTCTCCCGCGCTATTGGGGACTTCGAATTCAAAAAAAGTGCTGAGCTTGCACCAGAGCAGCAGATTGTAACTGCCTATCCTGATGTCGTTATGCATGAGCTCAGCGACGATGACGAATTCTTGGTTATTGCATGCGACGGTACACAACCCACCATCCCATGAACCCTCTCCCTAGATAGTGAGACTGACAGGTGCTAGGTATTTGGGACTGCCAATCATCACAAGCAGTTGTCGAGTTTGTGCGTAGAGGCATCGCTGCGAAACAAGACCTTGATAAGATCTGCGAAAACATGATGGATAACTGCCTGGCCTCCAACTCAGAAACTGGCGGTGTCGGATGCGACAATATGACCATGGTCATTGTTGGTTTCTTAAGAGGACGGACAAAGGAGCAGTGGTATGAAGAGGTTGCCAGCCGAGTAGCTAAGGGTGATGGCCCCTGCGCCCCTCCCGAATACGGTATGCCATCTCAGAGCATTGGGTCTCCTGGAACGAACTGACTTGCGGTGCCTCAGCGGAATTCCGGGGACCTGGTGTTCATCATAACTACGATGACAGCGACAGCGGCAGCGGTTATGATGTCGACATGGAGAACAGAGCGAGAAATTTCGGAACCGGTGGGTACAAGGGCCGCATCATTTTCCTTGGAGATGGCACTGAAGTTCTCACGGACTCCGACGACACCGAAATGTTTGACCATTCGGAAGAGGATCGAGACTTGGCGACCCAGGTCTCCAAGAAGTCCACGACAGATGCAAATGACGATAACGGCCTTCCCCCCAGAGCCCCCTCCCCCCCCCCTCGAGGGCCGAAGAAGCAGCAGGAGGCATCGGAAGCGCAGACAGATGCATCGACAAACGAAACCGCAGCCAACGATGCTACCAAGAGCACAACCGATAGCGAGCCCAAGTCAGAGTCTACTGCGTCAAAAGACTGATTTAAGTGTTGGAGTTAGTTCCCCCCGGGATGGAGTGAAAACTAGATTTGTCAAAGCATCTTCTAAGAGCGCCTTGGGAAAACTAAAAGGAAGCATACGCAGTCCGGCAGGTTTTAGACATAACAAGGCTAGGTCGATGATGGAGTCTTCTGTGCTTGGGGCATGTAGGGAAGCTGGTGGAAAGGAAGATGTGCCAAGAATACCCAAGCGGAAGGCGAGGGACCTTGCTTTCGAGGTGCCCGGAACAAAACCTTGAGCGTACGACAGGAAGTTGGGCGAGCGCATTTCCGAGCGAGATTACCCTGCTGTATGATAGGGGTCGTTCTTCAGACTGGCCCAATAGCTTCAGTCGACCTCGCGAATCGTGGTTTGAGGTATTCGCCGCTTGGGGCTTGAAACCAAGATTACTTGAGCTTTTTCTACAGTATTTTCTTGACAGTTTCCCTCGATGTTGCCAACGTGACTTTAGTGGGTATATTGGGGGAATTGGTATAGTGCAACCTAAATATGCCAAAGAGCCACGAGCCTTACCTCGTAGTATAAAGTGACCAGGAGAACAGAGCTTTGGTCTACATGAACAACTCTCCATCGCACCAGTCAAGTTCCGACATTTATGCCTCTGTCGTCTTGGGTTGTGTTGGGTAAAAAGAATGGCTCCATTTTACAGCCAAGTGTCAGTTGTTGCCAGCTGACACTCCAACGTTGACTAAAATAAGGTTCATCCAGGTACCTAGGTACCGCCTAGCCGCCGAAATGGAGGAGGGTCTTATCGAAAAAGTTCAATCTTATCTCATGGGATCTTTACCAAGCCGAACATCATCAATAATAAAACAACCCCCTCGACTGTCATGACGAACTTATAGCTCCTGTCCCTGGGAGTCAAGTCGCTATGGTGAGCCGGCCTTGCGGTAATCTCTTCCAAGGGCTCTCGTTGGTTCCCAGGGGTTCTCGCAATTGGCTATCTAAAAACCAACAATTCTCCACCCAGCACCGGATCTCTTCAACGACGAAGCGCTGTTCCCTCTCGACGGGAAGCGCCGAGCACATCGCTGTTTCGAATGCCGAAACTAAGAATAAAGAATGCGAAGCCCTCAGAAACGATGCTGCTGGGACTGCTTTGGAGTCGAGCCTGGGCGAGACGAGGCTTGGGGCCCCGTCTACCTCGAACAGACAGGTCCCTCGCAAACGAGACACTTTTAGGCATGTAGCCAAGACTCGGTTGCCTAGCGAGTTATCCAACCCTCTTATCACGCCAGCGACTCGGTACCCAAGTCGACGAGCATCTCACAACGCCTTGCGCAAACAGGTCGCTGCTGCAAGACGACTATCCCTGACCGAATACATCGGTGAAGAACTTGGTAAACCTAAAAATACCTGGTCTTCGACACTGAGTTTCATGCTTCAGCATACTCCAGAATACAGCGAGGTCTCAGACTTTAGAATTGGGATCGAAAAAGGAGAAATATTATTGGCCCATGCGACTTTGCGCGAGTTCGAGGCTGAAGTATGGGAGCTACGGAGGAAGCATGAGTGCAAAGTCCGCATAGAATCGAATGCTCGCGATGGCGCGTTAATAATACTTAGTCTCTCGGGGACCAACATCTCGATACGAGAGTTGCTTTCGGAACTTGTGAGGATTGTCGGGAAAATATCCGCGGTCAAAGTTCTCGACGAAAGGCAAGAAACCTCTTTGCTGGAAGATCTGGGAAACAGGAGCGACAGGCAATATCTAATACCGCCGCCAGATTCTGGAGAACATGGTGCTAAGGATGAGAAAAATGCCGTATTTAAGTATATTGATACCGATCTTGTGGGGGAGTATGGGTATCGGAGGCGCAGTCCATACAAACTGACCCAACGGGCCGACCACATTCCCAGGCCCGCTGTCTGGACCGAAGATTCGTTCGAGCAGTATGTTGCCGATCTAGTTTTCGCTCAGGTGCCGGCTCATCTGAACCATTCGCTCTACCCAGTTGGTAAGCCTGATCATCAGTCTACTGTTGTTGGTCTCCTCACCGAACTGTTTACATCGGAAGATCTGCAATCTTTCATCTCGGCACCAGCCGTAAAGATGGCACTTTCGTATATTAATAAGCGAGGATCAGTATTTCTGCCTGAAGCTCGAACTATCTTCTACCAGGCGGAGCTACGGCGACTGGTAGACGCCGAGACCTTTCAATCCTCACTAGCCCAGACGTCACAGGCTGGCAATCTTCGGGCCTTCCGTAGCGCGCTGGGCGCCATGTGTAAACGGGGCCACTACGTGGGTGCTGGGGTCTGGAAGGCATTCCTGAAGATGGTTAAGGACCCTGTTATCAAGCTGAATATCATGAACACGATGAGGTCTCGACGCCTACACCTCTTGCCGTCCGTCCGAGCAGAGCTGGGTAGACAGACTGCATTAATATTTCTTCGGCGTCCTGAAAACAGGGACAAGGATATCCGATCCTTGTTAGCTGCGCAGAACCGAACATATGGTACATCGTGGCTTAACACTATGACGATTAACCAGATGCTAGACATACTCGGCGCTCATGGAAACCTCGGGGCCTGTGACGAGTTGTTGGAGTACATGGAGACGAGCCAACGTGCACGGCCAGACCAGTACACGCTCAATATAATGATGACGCATACCAGGAGCATTCCACGCAAGATCGCGCTTCTTTCCCGATGGCCAGAGCTGCGCCCAGACGCCGTCTCCTATCAGCTGCTGTTTTCAACGGCTTGGAGGCAACGACTCCCCAACATGCTAGGAGTGGTGTGGCGATACAGCGTCTTCGCCGGCCACACGAGCTTCAAGATGCGTCAATCTCTTACGATGCTAGTGCGACCCCAGACGGACATGAGCAAGAGGATGTGGTCCCTTAAAGCTTGGGAAGATGTCGTCTTCGGTAGAGACGTATTAGCGGCCGGCAGACTTCTGCATATTGATAACCCTGAAAGTTTTGGTGCATGGACATTAATGAAGCAATACATGGAAGACGCAGGCGAACGGCGCCCTCTCGTCGGCCTGGGCCCCAAGCTCCAGGAGGCCTACGAGATGGATATGAAGATAAAGAATCTTCAACGAGAGGGCGGAAAATCAACCTCGTCAGGTAATCTTGCAGTAGAGATACCTCTAGGTGTCCCTGGTGAAGGGATTATAGCTTTGCCAAAAGCTTCACTTAAGAGAATAGCACAACCTATTGGATTACTCGGCGCCAAAAGATCATCTAAGGCAGCTTGAAGATAGCTTGTATATTATGTATTATGGATGATTGTATATACTCTAGTTAGCCTGGGATTGAAAGTTTGGATCTACACATAGAGGAACATTGATGAAAAAGGGGGGGGGCTGAAAAAAATAGCGGACTATTATCCTTTGTACTACTGTACTAATACCCTTACTAGAAGCCATTGGGTTTGAGCCCCCCGAGCCTCCACTGCTCATCTACCACTCGATATTATCATATAAAATACCCAATACTATAAATTCAAAGAAGAGCTGAAATGAAATACAAACACAGTAACGAATTCAACACTGGCCGCAGGCGGGGTATGTGCATATACAGTGTGACATGCGTACCTGGGTACGGTTAGCTTGAGCTTAGGTCTGCCTACAAATAAATTTGCTAAGCTGTTACATCAGTCAAATCATATTCGTGTCTCGTACATCTGTATGATGGCCAAATACAAATCTTAAAACCAGGCAGGTCGATACAGTGATTTCCACCCGGTTAAACGCGTCTCGTCAGCGGCGCCAATCAGCGCGGGCAGTCAGTTAAAGGGCCTTCCGTAACGGGTAGGCGTTGTGCGAAAGCCACGAATACCCGTTGCGAACCGGGTGGGGTCAGAAGCATTTTCTGCCATGTGAGCAGGAAGAACCTTGGAAAAGCTCCCGTATGTAAACACGCTGTATCCAATGAGCTGGTCAGAACACTGCTGCCGATACTACAGCTTATAGTGCTGGATACTGCTGTACATACCCGTAGAAGATATTACCTACCTACTACCCAGAGACTGCCCCTCTCTCGTTACGTCTAAGAAACGCAGCAGTGCAAGGGATGATACATAACCTCCAAATGCCCCGCACTCTGCTCACACGACTCCCTCGTCAACAACTTGCGACATCTTCTCTCTTGTCATCGCATCATCCGAAGAGCAGGTCCTGTCGAGCATTTGGTTCTCTTTCTGTATCCTCAGGCGCATTAAGCACTCGTACATATCCAAAGCCAATTGCCAGACCGCGTAGCCCTTATACTATCTCGCCTAGAAGGACTTATCTCAGCCCCGCCATAAAAGCCCACCAAGCACGCAAGATGGCGCCTCATATCGACGGCTACCTTGCCGAGGTTGACAAGCTATCAGACCATTTCATCGACCGTCTTGCCAAGGCCGTCGCCATTCCCTCCGTCTCCGCCGACCCTGCTCGTAGACCTGACGTCGTCCGCATGGGCGAGTTCCTAGCCAGTGAGCTGAAGAACCTGGGCGCCAGTGTCGAGCTGCGGCCGCTTGGAAAGCAGCCCGACAAGCCTGATCTCGACCTCCCGCCCGTTGTACTTGCTCGCTACGGCAGCGACAAGAATAAGCGGACCGTCCTGGTCTACGGCCATTATGATGTCCAGCCCGCCGAGAAGAGCGATGGATGGGCTACAGAACCCTTCACATTGACTGTGGGCGAAGACGGCCGCATGTTTGGTCGTGGATCAACTGACGATAAGGGTCCCGTTCTTGGGTGGCTGAATGCCATCGAGGCCCACCAGAAGGCCGGCGTAGAGTTCCCTGTTAACCTGCTCATGTGCTTTGAGGGTATGGAGGAATACGGTTCTGAAGGCCTAGACGAGCTGATTCAGAAGGAGGGTAAGGGCTACTTCGCTGATGCTGATGTCGTCTGCATCAGTGACAACTACTGGCTCGGCACCGAGAAACCCTGCTTGACATACGGTCTCCGTGGCTGCAACTATTACAGCGTCGAGATCTCCGGACCCGGTGCCGACCTCCACAGTGGTGTCTTCGGCGGCACTGCGCAGGAGCCCATGACAGATCTTGTACGTGTTCTCGGCAGTCTTGTAGATACGCACGGTAAGATTCAGATTCCTGGCATCTACGAGCAGGTAGCGCCCGTGACTGCCGAGGAGGAGAAGCTGTACGACGACATCTCGTTCACTATGGAGAACCTACACGAATCGCTGGGCTCCAAGTCGACCATACACGATGATAAAAAGAACACACTGATGGCGCGCTGGCGGTTCCCGTCACTCAGCGTCCACGGTATCGAGGGTGCCTACTCGGCCCCTGGTGCCAAGACGGTTATCCCCTCCAAGGTGATCGGCAAATTCTCCGTTCGCAGCGTTCCCAACATGGACATCGAGAAGACCAATGAGTGTGTCTACAAATATGTCAAGGACGTCTTCGCCAAGTTCAACTCTAAGAACACTCTCAAAGTTTATGCCCAGCACACTGGTAACTGGTGGGCCGCCAGCCCGAACCACTGGAACTTTCGCGCCGCCAGCAAGGCGACCGAGCGTGTGTGGGGTGTCACGCCCGATTTCACACGCGAGGGTGGAAGGTGAGTCTTACGATGATTTGCATTGTTGACATATCTCAAAAATACGGCTACTGATTTTCTGCGTAGTATCCCTGTCACCTTGACGTTCGAGCAGGCCACTGGCAAGAACGTCCTACTGTTGCCGATGGGCAGCTCGACGGATGGTGCACACTCGATCAACGAGAAGCTAGACAAGCGCAACTACATTGAGGGTATCAAACTACTAGGTGCGTACCTGCACTACGTCGCAGAGGAGCCTCAGGAGTAAGGTCAGATTGCAATAAGCGTAAAACAGGCCGCTCAGCAAATACCGACACAGGAGACATCGTAGGGCTGATAGGTCTCTATCCTTGTCATTATAAACAGGTTAAGAGGATCTATTTATCTTTGACGGATGCAGCTTTACACCACCTGACAAGCAAGATAGTTGGCCGGGTTGGATGTATAAGTATCTAAGCATGCTGTACTTGACCGCGACAAAGGTCTTAATATACCCACCTCGACAAAATAATCTTCTGCTTCGTATGTGTCATTAAGGTTTACCACAGTCCACTTGGATATTTGTATAACGTTTGTAGCAAATAAGTGCCTGCATGTAATTTTAACCATGCAGACCTAAAATTAGGAAGCCAAGGCGGGAGCCAAGTCGCCCCTTCTCATATATAACGTGTAAGTTTAACTAAGAATGCTTGGGAGGAGGGGTTAAGAGTCAGTGTAAATAAGATACTCGGTAAGTGTGTCTTGCGTTTTCTCCCTTATGCAATGCAATGCAACTACCGCTCAGCCGTAGGCACTTATTATGGTAGAAGCTCTTATCTTAGCTTACTTAGTGGGCTCGAGATTTTGTGTGACCACAAGCAAAGCGATAAGGTTATTTTTTTCTGAGATAATGGATACCGATTTTGAAGGGCAGATCGGGACATTTGTGAAAATACGTGCTGGACGTCTAGAACAAAGTGGGCTCCGGACCCGTTTTGTCTTGTCTCTGCCCAACATCTGACAATATGCCAGGAGAAAGAACAAAAAAACTTATTGCATCCCCCCCTACTGTTTTCACCTCTGTGTATGTTAGTGAAATCCAAACGTAAACCATTATCAATATTTGTTCATTATTTCAGAGAGCTGACAAGGTGTGAATGAGATATCGAGACGAGTCAGACCCCTCCGCTGTCTAAGAATTTACATCTCACCACCTCGCAACATCACCCATATTACACACCAGTAGAAATCGAAGGCGCTGCGCATTGGACCGCCTACAAGCAACCGAAACGGAAGCTTGTATAAACAAGCTCAACACAACGTTTATTCACTTATTTACTAGACTAATCTAAGTACATAGTGAATGAGGTTGTTTGTTTGCTTCACACCCTCACCCCACTTCACATTTACGGGTAGAGAGATATACACACACATCACACACTGCGTAACAACTTATTCATCTCATCACATCGTATACCACGTATGCATACATACGCATATACATTATCAGCCATGGCAGACAAACAAGATACGAAAGAACCGCTCATAACCACGACGGTAATCCCGTTGGAATCGGGCTCAGAGACGTCGACGTCCTTGCCTACGCCAACGTCTACCACGTTATCAATACCTTCTGCTCTTACATCTACGTCTATATCTACAACTACATCCCCAATCGCAGACCTTCCCGCAGCTACTACAACTACAGCCCTGCCTGAAACCGCAGGTAATGCATCAGACACAGAAAGCGAAGACTTCACCTCCCCGCTGGCACTAGCAGCACCGGACCTAACGCCTTTACCTACGTACAAGGAGGCCGGGACGACGGAGATTGACTTCGATGGGCTACTGTCATCTAAAGAAAAGGGAGGTCCGGGCGCGCTACGCTTGCATGAGGACCTGGCGAACGGGTGCGGTGGACAGCTCTGGCCGGCGGGGATGACGCTCGCGAAGTATGTGTTACGGTATCGCCGCCAGGACTTGAAAGGGAGGAGGATGTGAGTTTATTATTGCTTTCCCCCTATTCTTTACTTAAATTTCTGTTTGAGCCCTAACACAATGTTTCTACTCCTTGCAAAATATGCTCTTGAACCTCTTAACCCCCCAACCCTTTCCCAATCCCCCTTAATATAAATACACATACACACATATATACATTAAAAAGAAGTAAAGGTGTGCTAATCAGTGATATGAATGAATGTATAGACTCGAACTCGGCGCAGGCGGTGGACTGGTAGGTCTTGCTGTCGCCAAGGGATGTCAGCTAGACAAGAGCCCGCTGTATATCACGGATCAGCTCGAGATGTATGAGCTCATGAAACATAACATCAAGCTTAATGATCTAAAGGGTCGGGTCGAGGCTTTGATTTTGAACTGGTGAGTTCTTGCTCTTGCCTTTACTCGTTCGCTCATTTCGTTCATAAAACGCGCGCGTACCTCACTCATGTCTTACACGTACACGTGAACATAAACCACTACTCATTTTATCTTCTACTATGTTGTCCTAACTTACCCTTATCTCTACCTACGATTTCTTCCCATCATCCCACTCACCTTCCCTTCCTCCTCCCTTGCCCCCTTTCATCCTACTCTTCACCTGTATCAGAGCTCCTACCTAGGTAACTAACTACCCTTCAAAAAGGGGCGAACCCCTCCCCGAGCAAGTCATCTCAAATCCACCAGACGTGATCCTGGCCGCCGACTGCGTCTACTTCGAGCCCGCCTTTCCCTTGTTACAAGAAACTCTCAGCGACCTCTTTTCCCTCAACCAGGACGCAGTGGTGTATTTCTGCTTCAAGAAGCGCAGGAGAGCGGATATGCAGTTCCTGAAGCAGGCACGCAGGAAATATTGCGTGGTTGAGGTCGATGATGACGAGGAGAAGAGTGTCTGGAGTAGGCAGGGTTTATTCATGTTCGCTTTTACCGCGAAGAATAAGGCGAAATAGGTGAGAGAGTGAAGGATGAAGAGGGTCAGGAGGGTCAAGAGGAGAGGAGTGGGGCGCAAGATGGTGAGGTGAGGGAGGTTGTTTTGACGACTTTGACGACATATTTGCCTGGCCTAGAAGGGTGTAGGCGGGCTAAGGACTACTACGGGGAGCAGAGACAGCCATACGAGGGCAATGGAAAGGAAAACGGAATGAAATGAATGGATACCGAAGGGAAAGGACGGCCTGAGCTGGGCTGAACTGCGCTGAGCTGGATGGGCTGATCGAATTCCGACAAACTTGTGTCTTGCTTTCTACATACGCACTATTAGGCAAGCAAAACACGCGAATACGGTATCAAGTTTAGCAAGGAAGTCCTAGGACACGACTCGCGAATTTAACCATCACCTATCTTGATACCTACGTACAGATCTTCATACCTACGCAATTTACACGGCTACACAGTTTTGGACCTACAGCGACACAGCCACTGCTACAGCCTCACCTGAAGGACTCTAGGACGCTTCATTTCGCGGCGTACGGCGTCCTCATTTCTTATACTTTTATTTCGTCATCATTCGTTTATCTTCTTCGCTTCCGCTCGTTAAACCCGAGACCTACATATCTACCTACCTACAATTAAGTGCCTCAAGAGAGGAAAAGGGCATGAGCGTCTTACTCGGAGTTTTCAGGGGCGGGCAGCAGATGAGATATCTACGCATACAGCATACACGCGGGGCGGTAGGCGGTGTTCGGGGTATAGAGTTAGAAGTAGAAGGGAGTATAGAAGAATAGATAATAGAGACAAGTAAAAGAGCGTATGTAGTAGAATTGATCGTCTTACAAACACTTGTAACCGCCGTAGGGACGGACAACGTACAAAGTAATTAATCGAGTAATTAATCGGCAGTAAGCTGAGCAGTCAGTTAACCTAACCTAGTTACTCATCGCCAGAACTTAGGCGCAAAGATGAATGTGTGTACGTTCACCTGTTACGGAAGCGCGAGAGACTACCCAAGTTAGACCACATCGCACAAGAAAGCAGCGCGATACAGATTGGAGGGATATAAGTTTTGCGACAAACGCATCGGACAAGTGCATGTATAAAAATTATATACAAGAAGTTGTAGAAAGTCTAACTTTGAGCTACCTAACTTTGTACCTAGGGAAGGGTAACTCTTTTTGCACCAAGCCTGAATACAAGTCTACCTTCTCTCTCTCTACCTTGGCCTTGGTTCAAAAGTAGAGAGACGAGTAAGTAAATAGGCTCAGTTTGGTTTGGTTTCGCCCATTTCCCTTTGCCCTTTCTATGTAGTGAAGAGAAAAAAGAAAAGAAGAGAAGAAATTCATCATCATGAGCGGAGGGGTTTACCTGTTCGCCTAAGTAAACTACCTAGCTTAGCTACATACATACAATCGTGTGAATATATATATAGCTAGGTTGGTAAAGTACTTTTAGGTATAATACGGCGAACCCCTCCCCCCTCTTCTAAAAGCAAGCGCGGAAGCATCTCCCATCCCCTTCAGACCAACTCCGCTAGAGTCAAGTCAAGTCAAGTCAAGTCAACCTTAGTCAAAGGACCAAGTAACCGTCGACCGTCCGACGCCCAAGCCGCCGAAGAGCTGCTCGAAGACGCCCTCGGAGACATCGATGGACCCGTGGGCGCAGCCGGGGCAGTTGTCGCGGACGGTGGCCTTGGCCGTCTTGCCGTTGCTGGCCTTGATGGTGATGCTCTGGTCGCACCAGGGGTGGTTCGGCAGGTCCAGGCCCAGGTTCGTGCCCTGGTACCGCGCGAACCAGTCGTCCTTGGAGATGGCCACGATGCTGCCCGAGTCCTTCCCGCTATCGTCGAACCCGCACGCCCCGATCCCCACCGTGTAGTACGTGATGTCCCCCGTGTACTGCTCCTTGTCGCTCGGGCTCGTGCCGAAGCCTAGCGCACCGCTGCTACCACCGCCCGAGGCCGGATAGGAAGCTGCTGCCGCTGCTGTTGTTGTGGGCTCCGGCTCTGGTGCGGGTGCGGGCTTGGGTGTTGATGTTGTCGTAGGTGCTGGTGGTGGCGGTGGTGGAGGAGGCGCTTGAGTTGTCGTCGTTGTAGGCGCAGGAGGTGGTGGAGGCGGCGCAGCTTCGTAGGTAGGCGTCTCCACGACTGTAGGCTCTGGCTTCGAAGTACTTGTAGGCGTTGTCGCAGCCGTGGGCGGCTGGAAGAACTCGCCTGGGTATCCGCTTGAGGTTGCGTCGGCGTGGGCAGGGTAAATTGTCTCCGTGGTGCTCTCGTCTACGAGCACCGTCACCGTCTCCCAGACCGTCTCCCACTCGGTCACGAGCTCGCGCTTCGCGTGCAGGTGCTGGTGCCCGTGGTGCCCGTGCGGCTGGGCGATCGTGATGCCGGCCAGGAGGGTGGCGGCCGCGGCTACGGAAATGGATTTCATGGTGCTGAACGTTTTATTGTAAAGTCTGATGCTTCTGTCTTTTCGTTCCCTATTTGGGAATTCTCAAAAGGATTGCCGAGCGGAAAGTTTGTTCGTATGTTCGCTTCGTTCGTGTTTCGTTGCAGGTCCAGCCAGGAAGGGTATCTTGATATTTGGTTCGAGTTGAAGAAAAGGGACGCGACGCTGCTTGTTCTCTTATTCCGAATGTCTTTGTATTCTCTTTTGTTCTTGACAGGAAGAGACTGTAAAAGTTCGATTGTTTGTATCCTTAGCCCTGAGCAAGAACACTTCCAAATTCGAGTGACAATCGAATCAATGTGACAAACAAGGTTCCTCTTGTGCGTATTTCGCAAATGACAGTGGTTTGAGCAGGTGTCCGAGTGAGTAGAAAATGAATGTATACGGGTGAGCACTGCTCAAGTTTCCGAAAGAATGTACGAGTGAACCTGGTCAAGACAGGGAAGGGTGAAGAGTAAGAGAGAGAGAGGGAAGAGGAAAATCAAGCGAGGACCAAAGGAGGCTGGAAGGATTCCTTTATTCACCCATACCTAATGATGAATGACCGGGCTCCCTACTCCTACCCAGCTACTCCTACCCAGCGAAGTGGGTATTCTAGGTACCACCAGTAAGGAAGAAAAACATCTGATGAGAGGGGGGGCTAAAAGCACTGACTTGGGACCACTCGGGACGGACGGGCTGGAAAACGGACTGGGGGTGAGACTGCGGACTGGACTGGGGTGTCTGGGACTAAGACCACCAGGTAGGACTCGCTCGGAGAGCCTTTCCCAGGAACCTAACGAGATTGTAGTGTGTACTGTAGGTAGAAAAGCCACAGTGGCACACGGACAGAAAGAAACAAGGTCTGGGACATGCACAGCATTTCCTACGACGACAGAATAACGAGATTGGTTGGGATAGCGGACGGGGCTGAAACAACTGACTTGGATAGGCCTGCGCTGTTCATCCTGTCCTATTCCTATTCTAACCTATGCAGAGTTATCCTGTAAGTGAATACAGCAGTAGGCTGTAGGTAGGCAATTAAGTGGCCAAAGCAGCTTCTGAACTTTTGCTGATTTTCTTTTTTTTGTCACACATCACATCATCACACCGCAAGCGCACCAAGTATCACACACATACATACTTACTTACACATAACACTCTAACCCTAACACTAAAGTCCGTGGCACAGCGGTTAGGGTTGTCAGACTACACTAGTAACGCGCCGTTCGGAATCTAGCAAGAGACGGCTGGTCCACGAGGAATGGAGACGGTAGGGAAACTTGTTGGCTGGTTGGTAGATCGTCTGCTAAGTTGCTAACTGACGTGGAGTTTGTTTCTCATCCTTCCCGCGCCACCTTATCCACTCGGCCGGACCGTTGGGTAAAAACGACGCGTGGTTGACTAGATAGATGACTTAGCGAGTGGTTAGAGTGAAGAGTAGGGTTGTGCGCAGATGCTCTCTACACCTGTACTTTCTTCATCATTGTTAGAATTATCAGTATTATCTAGATGGTAACCCTCTATCTATCTACAGTATATCTACCTGTAGTCAGGCTACTGTCAAAGTTGCATTGAAAAGAGTGACTGGCAGGTAAGACGCAAAAACGCAACCTCAGCTCACGTTTCTTCTTTTTTCCCTCTCCTCTTTTTCCTACTCCTTGGCTGAGTTGGGTCCAAAAAAAGAGGGAAGCTAAGCTAATGCAAGGCACCGATCCGCCCTGTCAGCGAAGCATAGCATTTGCAGCCAATTACCGCTTCGGTGCCCGTAGCGAGAGGGAAAAAGTGGTGAACAGGGGTTATGCAAGTGTGGTAGCGCGGACAAACATTCCTGTTCCTGACGGGCCATCCCAGTCAGGACCCGGCGCGTGCAGGGATGTCTCTTGCTTCCCCCCTGTACTTTAGCTTGTAGGACATGGGGGCAGGGGAAGGGGGCCCTCGCCGAACAACGCAGCAGCTCACTTTGCAGCGTAGCACCGCCCCCCTCTCTTCCGCGGTCGCTGCCGCTGTCTTTCCTGGCCCTTACCCTCCTCTACACAGAAGTCAAGAGCTGCGTATATATATATATGTGTGTGTATAGTAGCAGCTAGATGAAGGTATGCATGGAGGAATGTAGCACTTTGCTGATCTGTGACACCGGAGAACAAGAAGCTTAATTTACGGTTCAGGTAGGCAGACATACATTCTCGAACAGTACATCTGTAGTACAAAAGGGTATAGGTAACAAGACACAGATGAAGTCAGATAGTATTATAGTAATTCTCAGGTCATGTTCGCTAGAATAAATTGAGTTCATATGTGTTTGCGTTACTAACACCATATACTGTATATTGGTGATTGATTGTTAATTGACCGAATAACTGCGAGTATGTCATGCCGCCAGGCACCTAGATCTCCAGGTACCAATATCTCCGAAGCAAGGCACGCGAGAGGGGGAGTTATCTTCTCTCCCGTCCTGGCTGATTGATTGAGCTGTCACATCTGCCTTGAGTATCTGGCTGCAAGCAACAGTGTGTATTTGTGGATTTATTTAGTAATAAAAATGATTTTACATAGTAGTTCCGCTCCGCCACGTAGCAAACTTGGTGCTTACTTTTCAGTGTAGGGATGTAGGTCTCAAGGATGCACTTAAAAAGATGGCTGTATGCTGTACAAGGACAACACATTGGTTCAGGACTCAGATGACCGATGACGAATCTTTTAAGTACGTAAGTACCTTAGAACAGCACATGTATGTATCTGTCTAGGCAGATTTCCTCAACTGCAGATGGACGAAATGAATGTCAGTCGGTGACTCTGTCTATCTATTCTGTAGGCTGGCTACGTCAGAAATGAAGAGACACAAGTTTTAGCAAGCCCCTTACGAATACCGGTGCAATGAAAGTTACTGACATAGCAAGAAACATGCCTCGTTCTTTTACTTATTACTCCAATATCGCTGCATTGACATAGTTATTTACCAATATATATTAATCACACTTCAACGTGGAGAGTTGTATGGACTTGCATATGTAAGGTACCAGGACCCTACCTATATGTGCCTGATTAACGACAATCGGATGTTAGCACGTGCCACTGAACATTAATCAGGCCGAGTGTGTGTATGTTGTACTATATCGCGCAAAGTTGTCAAAACGCAAACAAATTCAAGAAACCACACCAGTAAACAAGTAGATCTAGATAATATGCCCTTGAAATAAGAACTCTCATGCCACTTTCCCCGCCATGTTCGTTCATGCCACTATCCGACCGGCGACGGTTGAGAACCAACTTTTCGGAAACATGGATCCAGATCAGATTAGATCACACACATAACCAGTGCGCACATAGGTAGTCCAACCAGTTCATCCATCCATTCACCCATCAGTCAGTCAATCAATCAATCAATCAATTTAATTACCGTATGTAGTACCTAACCATGAAGAAAGAAAATATGGGATGAACTCGATGAAGGGACACAAGAAAAAAAATAGCAAGAGCGGGAGAGAAGAAATCCCTAGGTTAGTGAGAAAACGTGTGCATGATGCGGTTAATATGCGGTTTTGCGTGGCAATCTATAAACGGTCCTTTGATACTACCCCTACTTGTTACCTATCTACTAACCTATTTACTACCCAACCTACCGACGACATCAGTATACAAGTACATACCAACAAACCCACATCCCTAGGTAACAGACAGTAGTAGCATCTATTCTGTGCTATTGGGCTTAGATACTTGACCTAGATATGATAAGACGTACAAGTGAACGTTCAAACTCAAGTGAACCCGGTGAGAAATTCCTTGGAAGTGTAAACAGCAGAGAAGTAAGAATATACTAATACCTATACTTACTTACTCGACAATAATCTGCCTATTGCTATAGGTACTCCTCTCTCTCTCTCTTTCTGCGGATTCTATGGTTCTGTAGGTAGAATTGCTGATTGCTACCTGGGTACTTATCGTACAGGTCCTATGCAAAACCGTCTATTAGACTGTCTGTCGCATATACAGATCTGTTCCTCGTAAGTAGGTATGTATGTTTGTCGCAGGCTTGCGGTATTAGTTCGAATCGAATTAGTTTAGTTTAGTTTAATCCAGTCCAGTTCAGGTCAATTCAGACCAAGGCTAGGTAGGCAGGGTTGACAAGTTCTACTTCATTCAGATCACATCACATCGGGATTGATTCAGTCCAGCCCAGTCCAGTCCAGCTACTATGTACACAAACTCCTACTCCTCGATCTCGACCTCAACCTCAACCTTAAATTTTAACTCATCCCGAGCATAGCACTTGCCTGCCTGCGCTTGTAGATAGTCAACAGTCTGTCCAACCCAACCTACCTACTTTTACAACTATACCACTCTTTCGACCCGACTCATCTGCATCCATATACACACAAATACAACACAGGTCTAGTAACCGCCCGTAGCGAAGATTTAAAACTTGTGTTGTACGTCGCCTATTACGTGCTGTACTGCAGGTTCCATGTTGTATCTCATACAGAATATAGAGCGTGAAAACATGGTCATCTCGGCATCACTTATAACTTATCAAGAATGCCCCAAATAAAACCCTTCGTCCGCCCCTCAACCCCCTTATTTAAAGGGCGAACAATATACATATGTCTTCACCAATTACTTTCCTTGACCACTTTGATTCATTTACCTCTTTACTCATGCATTCAATCTTGCTGATTCTCGATACGTGACCTAGAGTACATGTTAAAACGAGCCGTATAGGTAGGGGCTATATATTTCGTTCATTTCATCCCATATTGGAACCATATGGTTTCGAACCACACCATATCATCTCAACCCATCCCATACTGGACCATACGGAACCAAGCCATGCCGCTAAAGCCCTATTTAATGCAAACGCAATGTAATAATGCTCACTAATAAGAGCTCGCCATGCCATGCTGTGCTGGATAAAAAACAATAACTAAAACATCCACCAACCGGACAGTATCTCATGCCTGTAGAAACATGCCCGCCCATTCCACAACTCTTGTAGAAGGTAAGATAAGGAAGGCATCATCAACGACCAATGTTCAGCAAAGCCTCGATATACTTCGTAGTATCGATCCCGATACCCTGAGCGAGCCGGCCAGCGCCCTCAGTCCAGCTACCGCTGCCAACACCTTCCACAAACTGTCCACCACCAGCACCACCACCAGTGACCCCTCTAAGGCCGCCAGCACTGTGTTGGCCTGCGCGACGGATAAGGAATATCTCCTTACTAACCCTTGGCTTCGGTTTTGCGAGCTGAGCTGAGCTCGTTTGTCGTTGTCCCCCGGGATTACGCGGACTTAGATTCTCATTCTCATTCTCTTGTGGCTCACTTTGTCGCTGAGTAGTAGTAGTATCTGTATCTCCCTGCACCTCGGCCGTCTCAGACTTCGAGGGCTGGTTGTCATCTGCTATTGCAATAGTAGTCTCTGCGTCCTTGTCTTCATCCTCGTCGTTCTCCTGAGGATGTTGGAGAGGAAGAGGATCCCGTTCCAGAATCCGCGTCCAGACGACCCACCATGCCCTATTCGTCTTACACGTCCGTTCCAGTTCCGAGTAATCCGTCAGCGTGGCCGCGTATATATTCAGGATCTGATTATGGGTATTAACCGCCTCAGCCCGCGACCAAACCAGCGGCACATCTTCGGGCAACATCTCAGCAGGCGGCGGTATGTTCGGTATGGTGGAATGGATTGTCATGACTTTGGGATCCCAGATGAGGTCGAATATGCGTGACGATGCTGCGGCGCTTTCTTTATCCCCCCCTCCTACGTCCGGCTTATTGGGCCGGTAGGAAGTAGACATTGCCAAAGGCTTTCGTAGCGGCGCCAGTTGATGATGTAGAGAGCGGTAGAGTCCCTCCCAAGCCAGGGAATCCGTCCTGTTTCGGAATAGGAAGGTGAAGATGAACGGTTTGTTCACGTACACGACAACGCGTATCTTCTGTGATTTATTGCGGTCTTGACTGCCAAACTGGGCATTCGGATCCATGTAGTCCTTACATCCACTCGTGGTCAAGGTCAGCTCGGTGTTCTGACTGCCTAAATCCGCTACTTGTTGGGCTTCCGCCCGGGAGACGTTGTCGAGTTCTACCGTGACAGTCCGAAGGAGAACTCTCGAGTCATGCTCGGCTGTCTCGGTTTCACCGTCGGTCGGATCCCTACCCTCTCCCTCACCGGCACTAGGCTCTTCCATATCCCCTAGGAGCCCGATGAGATAATGCCCGTGAGAGTCTGATTTCGGGAACTTGGCATCTCCAGGTTTATCAGCTCCGGCTTCCTGAGCTGGGGGAGTAGTTGTTTGGGCCCCATCCTCAGAGCTACCCAGGGTCCAATGCGTGCCGTAGCCCATTTTTAGATAGCTCATTAATTTGGTCATCCCGCCTTCATCGGCTGGCGTTTCACCTTGTGCTGTTGCTGGAGACGGCTGTGGCCCATTTTGATCATTTGAGGCTCTATCACCAAGTGACGAGTTTTGACTTGCAGGAGTTGCGGTTCTGTTACCAGAAAGTGAATCAGTTTTATCACCTTTCGTATTAGCAACAGACTTTTGCCTCCTCCTAGTTTGTCTCGTAGACGTTGGACGGTCCTTGACACCATACGCGTTCTCACCCCATGTATAGATATCTTCCATCCAATTCGTAATATCGCAAAGCGATTTCCGAGACAAAGCGCCAGCGCCCAGGAAGATTGCGCCATCTTCGGCCCCGGGTTCTTCTCCAGTTCCCAGCCATTGCGTTGGAGGGCCGTCCTCGGATTTCCCGTCTTTAACAGATTCGGATTCTGACAGAGGGTCGGAAGGACCAAACTTGGAAACGACCAAGTCTGTCAGACCCTCAATTCGACCTAAAAACCCTTCTAAGACCTCTCTTTCGCCACTACCGCGATCTTCTTCGCCCACGCCCACACCAAGCTCACCACAAGCTGCAATCTTGATGCCTCGAAAAATGTTGGCGGCCGGGTTGCCGTGTAACATCACGTCCCATGTTGATAAAAAGAGATCCCAAAACCGACTTAATAGTTTGACAAAGTTGGCCCGTTTGGATTTAACAAAAAGCGCGCTCAATGACGGCGCATGGTGCAATAGAAAGATGGAGTGCGCACGCAAAAGGTCGCGCATGAGCAAGGTGCTGGGTTTTAGTTCTCGTGAGGAATACTCGACATTTTCCGGCGGTTTATCCGCCTTGCCAGGAGCAGGTGGGCCAATCCTTGGTGGTAGAGGAATTTTGTTAAGGTCAATGGACTAAACAAAGCCATATATAAGTCAGCCAGCCTAGAAATACACCCGGGATTAAGAATGCAAATGCTTAACGTACCGCCAGAATCCACCAACCCGGTTCAAGTTCCTGGAGCACAACTCTGGTCTTTTCAGTCTCAATAGTATCAACTGGCTGGCCATTGGAAAACCCGCGACTGAATTCGACCATGCCTTGAGCAAGACCTATCTGTCTCAGCCGCTCATTGCGCTCCTCCTGGGAGATGTTGGCCGTAGGCTTGCCACGAGACCGATGTCGTCGCCTTTGGGATTGCGTATTGACAGATGCATAGTAGACTATCTGTTCGTCTATCGTTTCGTCGGTTGTCCCGAGTGAAGGATTGTATATAGTTAAGAAGCCTACTTGGGCGGGCACGGTAGCCGTTTGATTCGAGAGAGTAGGCGTCGTCATGGCGGGGGTTCGTTACTCTGGTCGAAGACTACGTATTAAGGACAGAACGTCGCATAAAAAGAAGGAAAACTCTGACGCAAAAGAGGGCATATGAGTCGACAAGGCATTGAATTCTCGTGGCTGCTCAGGGCAGGCTGGACAGACGTGAAATATGTAAGTACTGAAGGCAAGTACCAAGATTAACTACCTACGCAGAACAAAGTCGGTCCAACCTCGCGGTAGGTTTACCAATCTATGGCCTTGGTAGCGATACCCCGACTCAGATCCCAGCTTAAGTCATCTGTGGGTACAGGAATTTATAGGCACGACTAGCCCATATTATGTGTTAAGTGGTAGTCAGAATTACCTTTTTCGTACTAGTCTTGAGGTATATTACCACTACATATAATCAGTGCTTCCCCGCCAATGTCCACACTCGGAACTACTTCAGAGCGTTGCTGAATAGCATACCGCACGCTTCACCAGCACGTAAGTAATATATCAAGTTTTCGGGGAAAGAGACAAGTAGCAGAGAGCAAAAAGTGGAAGTAGAAACTGTCTGGCATTTATTTCTAACAAACTCCAACTTCAATGGACATAATGTTATACTTAATATATTGAATATCAAGCCTTTTCTTTCAACAATACACGAGCGTTGTCATATCCCAAATCCCATTCCAGTTGTCCCTAGATGGTTGGACGCATTCACGAACCGTCTGGTAGACAGTCAAACCTGTGGTATAACTTATACAATAACCTGAATCAAATGCAGCAGAGCATCCATGCTGCCCACTCTTGACGCCGCCTTTGTATGCTTAACGGCACCGTCCGTATCAGGGCCATGAGGAATGTCTATAGTTTGACCTGGCAGAGATGGCAAACCGAGCGGTACGCAACAAGTATTGCTCGTGTTTGCTTCCTCCAAACATAAAAAAGAAGAAAGAAGCCCGTTGGTCGGCTTCTGGGATAGCAAATGAGAATCCTATGGAACATATCCACCACGTGGATATAGATCAAAGCAGAAACAATCCCATCCTATTTGTCCCGACTCCAGTATAAATCAAAAGCTGGTCGTCTTGCCAGCTAAAGGAAGCCTCTTGCCTCGGGGGGCCTGACCGTCACCTAGTGATCATAGCCTGCACCTCGTTGCCACGGGCTAAGACTCGTTAGTTACTGGCCTAGAACAGGACCCTAGAGTAGCTCACCTTGCGTTGTTTTGCGCCCTGAAGCCCGTAGGCGTGGAATTATTCTGTGCTCGGAATGCAGCTGCTGACGAGGGACCATACGGGCTTGGCGCTTTTTGTGAGCTGCCACTCGCAGGGAACATGGGCACCGATGGATCTACGGGAGACCGAGGTGGATTGTGTCTCGGAGGGCTGTTGGAGGATCCGACTGGTAAGCTTAAATTTGACGTGTCGGTTCGGCGTCTAACCGCGTCCGAGGATATCGATTCGTTGTCATCGTCCAGGTCGAGTCCGGGCTTGTAAAACCCATTCTTACCGCCGCGTGCTGTTGCCGCAAGCGCATCAAGCTCGGTCGTGCCAGCTAGCTGAGACTGAGACTTCATGAATGATGTTCGGTCATCAGCCATAAACTGATACCGACCATCGGGGTTCTTGCGGTAGAAGACAAGGGTAGTGGAGACGATGACCATGATCAGAAGGATGGTAGCAAAGATGGCATTGAGGAAGAAGAGAATTAGGCCAATAACACCATTCACCAAGGCGGGCTGGTCGAAGACGTCGGAGAAAATAAGGAGGAATATGGCGTTGATAAAGTTAACGACACAAATGGAAATGTTGAACGAATTGGTACTCTTGTCCATCCAAGGCCGAAGCACACTGACGGCGATAAGGGCAGCAGCTTCAATAAGTAGGAATCCAATCGCTTGAGCAGTTCCGCTACCCTGGGCAAAAGCGATAAAAAGTGACTTAACAAATGTGTAACCGAGAACCGGTATCACGAAGTAGTAGGCTGAGGCTCTGAACTGCACGTACAGGAAACCCCACTTGTTTAGCGCATGGGGATCCGAGAAAAGGATGTAGGCGGGGTTACGATGCATGACGACGGAGCGGCGTGCAATACGAATCACCTTGAAAGCAGCCCACCCTAACGTGGCGGTCATACCAACCAGGAAGAAGATGGCCAGCACAATCTCAGCGGGAGAATCAACTTGCGTAAATTCCCATAGACAAAGGATAGTCATCTGTGGGTAGCCTATGAGCGTCAGGCGGAACAGAATTCCTTTAAGAATGGTGAGCCAGCCATTGCGGAACTCGAGGAACGTGTCGGCTTTCATCCATTTCTTCTTTGCGGCAAGCTCGCAATAGCCCTTGAACGCAGCAACGCCAGCAATAGTAAAGACAACAAGAAGGCAGTAGAAGACGAGTCCAGTAAGGAATAGGTTCGTCGTCTCAATGTTCGCCCTAAAGGCCACGCGCTGGATACCATAGACGATGAAGCTTCCAGAGCCCGTCTTGATATTGTTTCGTTTCACCAGTGCAGTGGTGGCGCGGGGAACAAGTGCCGCGGATCTTCGGTAAATATCCACTGCCGTAGCTGGCAGGGCGTTGAAAGCACGTTTTTCAACCTGAACTGAGACGGTTGTCAACGAATCGAAGATGGTGGCAGGAGACCCGCCCGTAGCTCGCTGGTACCAGGTGAAAATGTCCTGTAAAAAGTTCACGTTGATAATTCCCATACTCCACTGGAAGTCTTGTGTCCAAGACTGAACAACAGGGGGGAGATGGACGCTCGTCATGCCAATAATCGCTTGAGCCTGGAAGAAGCCAAAAAGGGACAATGCGCCCGAAGCAATGTGAGCGGCAGCGTTCGAATGACCAAGGCCGTTGAGGACCGCAGAAGAACAAAGGACAAGGCCAGCAATGATGGCAAGCACCCATTTAACAGCTAGCAGGTTGACGGTCTTCCCGTTTGAGACATCGGCCTCTACACAGGCCAAACTCTTACCGCTATCTCGGTCTCTCAGGACAACTCTAACTGTGGCATCTAAATCGGGAAATGTGTAGGCTATGCCGGGAATCTGGTCTTTGGCGGACGGATCGACATCTAAGTTGAACTTGAGAGGAATTTTACCAGCGGTCATGGGACATAGACCAGCTAGTTTGACGTCGCACGGGTTAACGCTTTGTTCGATGATGCTGTAGCCGTAGGCGACGACGTTAATGTCAAATATGACATGGCCTTCAATCGAGGATGTCGCGACAACGTTGATGGCGGCGGAGTTATTGTTTGGGGTGTATACGACATTAAAAAGACTGGCCGTGAACTGCGAGTCGGGCTGGCAGGAGTTAAGCGAGGTCGATGTTAGCATCTGCTCTCCCGCAGCACCGGGCAGAGTGGCCGCGAGGGCAGACAGCAGTAAAGCTGGCCGTAAACTAGGGAATCTCATGATGGTTTACCGAAGTCGCCAGACCAACTTGAATATTAAGAACACAGGCGTGTGAAACACCTCTCCCAGAGAGGTTTATTACCGGCCTTTGTGACAGGCCTTTTCTGTTAGGTGGTTTATGGTTGAAAGAATGTGGACAATCGATTACAACATCGACAAGCTCGGTGATTGCCGATTGAGAATAAAGAACCCTAGTCGACTGCGTTCTTTCCCTCGTTGTAGGGATAATAAAGTACGACAATTCGGAATCTTCGAATTAGGTGATTGAGAAGTGCGGCCAAACAGTCAATCAAATGGATTTTGTCATCCCCTCCGTTTGTCTTATCCGATTACGAATCCCCTGAATATTGTGACGAGTGAGTGTGGTCGTGTCGGACTAAATTGTCGGCGACGGTATAGATAGCCCCGATTACGAGACTGTCGGCAAAAGTATCGAGGCAGTCGGTGCCTTAGGTAGGTAGAGAGCAAAACGACGATTCCCGTTCACAGAATGGGAATGATAAGGGGAGTCGTTCAGCAGTCGTCAACAACCGTAACGAACAGTCGAAAAATTGCCGAGGTGAACGTGAGTGTGAAAGAGAGGTAGAAGAGAAAGAAGGTTTCAGGTTTCAGAGAGTGACTTCGGTCGGTGATGTAGATCTAGGTTAACTAGAGTTGTTGGTGGGTGTGTGTTTAGGTACAAAATTTCGGAATGGTAAAGGGAGAGGCTCAGCAGAGGTAAAACCTAGGAACTTGAACGTCCACAGAGCGAGTTGCACAAGAAAAGGAGACAGGGTGGGGCCTTGATTGTCGGGTGGGCGGGACTAGTGGGACCGGGGGTACAGAAAGTGGGCAGGGATACACTGTAGGTACAGCACTCAGATCCAATACTTTCGTCACTTTACAGTGATGACGGACCGTCTTGGCTCTGCACCAGCCCAGACCTGGATGCTTGGCGGCTGGTGTGGGGGTGAGCCTTGAATCCATTCTAACGTACCTGAGCACGCGTACACACAGTAACATAAGTTCAGGCTTGACTCGCAGGACATTTCAAGCAGCAGATACAAATGGTAGGTTTAGTCTCCTGAGGTCAATCTACTGCTATCATCTAATCGACTCAAACAGCCGTTGATCTATTCTTCACCTCGAATAACGCGAATACTCTTTGTCCTCTGATTATTGTAACATGCCGAGATTCAGCGACAAATGCCAAATCGATAGCGGCCTTGGTATCACCAACCAACTTGCTGAACACGTAGATACAGGCGCATAGGTCAGTGAGCACACCAGGTTTTCTCACCCCGACAAGAGAAGCTACTGTTGTGGTCAATGTTGCTATTATTATGCAAGCAAACCTTAAGAGCTCTCACACTTAATTGGACCTTACGACGCCAAGTCTATCCATCAAGTAAATACTAGGTTACTTGTAAGTATACACCTTCAAGGCCAGGTTGCAATACTGCATTCCATTGCATTGGATATTTATCCAGGCCAGTACAGAATACTACCTACCAAGTATTGTAAGTTCATGGATATTTGGAGATGCTTCGCGTACCTACTACAATCAAGGTCGTACTAGGTACTGTGTATGATGTGATATACGGCTGGTTAAATTGATTGCCCGGTACAGAAATGGTGATAGGGTATCCATTGCATCATAGAACCTTCGTGATCCTTTTTGGTTGTTTATTCTGGACGCCTCATGATCTACCTACCTACTTACTAGACGTACAGCATGCCTCCTCACACCAGCCTCCCTTAATGCAAGACCAGCCTGACATGACGATTTAGCATTTCACCACGAGCTTGGTATTACGCTAAACTGACCTGTGTCTGCTTTACTTCCGGCTTCACTGCGGTGAATGCGTTATCGTACGGTCAAGATAGGTAGGTAAGCACGGCTGTTTCGAGGCAGTACAGCATACGCAGCTAGTTTACTAGGCGTTGACACAAAAATCGAAACACGAGCGTTTGGGTTCTAAGAGCATCGACTAGAGAAAAGGCACCGCATTCTCGGTCTGCGACACTGCGTGTTTTGGACGGCGCGACCTTAGCCAATCAACCCCCCGCAAGACCGCATACAGTAGCGCCCTCATTTCGCTGCTGGATTGCGCTGCGTAGCACTGCCTCCCTGGGCGATCCTGGGCGGTCCTGGGCAAGAATCCGAGCATGTTCGCAGGGTCCTCTCAGGGGCACCCCAGCCCGGTTCCACTGCCCGCACACGGTGATCGGGACTTAACAACTGCCAATCGTCATAACTCAACTGATCCTTTGCAAGTTTTTTTTATTGTTGCTGCCGCTCGCCGCCCCTCGTTCACCTAGTTCTCATTCGTTACTGCAAGCTGACGACAACTCTAGCTACATTACATAAGAGGCGGTAAACTGCATGCCAAAGTGCAGCTTAAGGCAGTACGATAGCGAGCACATGTTTTTCCTCTACATTCAATGGGTGGACAGGTTTTATCGAGGCTCTATTGCCAACTGATATTTAAACCTGCGTGTCTTGAGCCGCCTACTTGTTTACATCAGGAAGATGCTGTACACCTAACGCATTCAAATGCGATTGCTCTGTATTACCTAAAAAGTAACTGCAGTGAGTATCCGAATAGAATCTATGGATAATCGGGATCGGGATAATTCCCCCATTCCCTCTCCGACTGTCCAAGCACCGTTAAGCTGTTCGCTTTCGGCTCGAGCTCGAGAATGACGACCTCGTTCTTCTTGCCCGGTTTGAGCACGGCTCCCGGTAAGTACAGCGACTGCTGAGGACCGATGATCCAGTACCGTCCCAGGTTGAACCCGTTCACCCAGACGTTGCCCTTGACGCCGTCTGGGACAGCGAGAAAGGTGTCTAGAAGCGCCGGATCCGTGGTGTTGCCTCTACCAGGTGTGAACGTAGCCGTGTAAAACACTGGCGGTGACCCGGCTTTAATCGCACCCTGGCTTCTTCCGCTGTTGTTTTTGTGGCTAGAATTAGATTTATTAGAGGGGGCCGAGTCCCGGGCCGGGGCTGGGTTCGGAACCGGAGGCGTTTCAAGTGGTATCGAGTGTATGTTCCAACCCAAAAGGACATGGGGGCCGACGGTGACGTCTCCTTTTATCCCCTTGTACGGATCCTCCAGCGCCACAAATGTTCCGGATTCTCTTGACCAGTAATCGACTCGTCCGAGATTCTCTACGAGGAGCTGCAACTTGTCACCCTTTCGTAGCTCAACCGAGACTTGGGCTGGCTTGGAATAAGTGCTATCGATGACACCCTTCTTGACGCCGTTCACGTACACTATCACGCGATCCCTGGCCCGGTCGCCTGGTTGTAGGACACCGCTAACTGTATCTTTGACTGTGTGTTCGTATAGAATCAGCCCGTACGCCTGTCCTAGTTGTTCCATGGTCACGGGCGTGTTGCTAGAGGTGCCTTTCCCGAGGGTATCGAACAAACCAACAAGAGACGTGAGCTTAAACTCGGGGATCTCCAGCCGAGGCAAATTCTTCGGAGGCTTAGGAACCGTGCCATTCGGGACATATTTCGAGATGGTATCGCGAAGCGTAAAATACAGATCATTCGTGCGCCCGCTCTCATCGAGAGGAGACCCATAATCGTAGCTCGTGGTGAAGCTAGCCGTGAAGTTCTTCCAGATGGCACCATTCGAAAAACCGAAGTTGGTGCCGCCGTGGAACATGTATAACGAGATGGAGCTATTACCACCAAGCACGTAGTCAAGATCCGTGACAAACTGCTTTATCTGCGACGGGCGTCCCACGGTGGTATTGTGCACATTATCGGCGCCCCAGAAGTCCGGCGCGAGCGTGTAGTACTCGCCATCCATCAGGGGGCCCAGCTCGCTCTCGTCCGTGACGTACCTGTCCCGCGCCGCGAACCCGCTCCACGGGTCCCCGTCGATCTCGGCCAGCACCCCCGGCACCTCGCCCCCGCTCAACGTCCAGTCCACGCCGCCGTCGTTGGTGTATAAGGGGATCTCGAAGTTTTCGCGCAGGATGTCCCTTAACCCGCGCGTGTACACATGGTCTGAACCATAGGACCCGTATTCGTTCTCGACCTGCACCATCAGCAGCGGACCGCCACGTGTGACCTGCGTCTCCTTCAGGTCTGCTGCCAGACGCACGAGGTACTGCTTCGCGGCCTCCATGAAATTTGCGTTGGACGAACGCACCCGCATTCCTGAGATCTGAGCTAACCACTGCAATGGTTCATGGTTAGTTGATATTATTCTCTCAAGTTCAGCGTTTGTCCTGTAAGTGATTCGAGAGCAAATGGGGGACTCACCGCCGGGAACCCGCCCCATTCACGCTCACCGCAGATATACGGCCCAGGTCGAAGAATAACATTAAGGCCCTCCTCTTTAGCAATCTGGAAGAACTTGGCGATATCATTACTGATGATCCTACCACCACCACCATCCTCTTGCTCTCCCTCTGCCTCACCCTCATTCCACTTCTCCTTCCCGCTTTCTTCATCGGCCCAACCATTCCTCCATTCCCCCCGCGTTGGCTCAAGCAGATTCCAATACACATAACTAAAAACGGTATTCAAGCCCATGGCGCGGGCTTTGGCTAACCTATCTCGCCAGTAGACGGCCGGGATCCGCTGCGGGTCCATCTGGCCCCCGATGATGACGTATGGTTTGCCGTGCAGGTAGAACGACGTCCGGTCGTATGTGAATGCTGGGACTGTTGCCGATGATGTCTGTGTTGGAGCTTGGTCTTGGGGGGTCCCCGCCGCGGCTGCTACCACAGTGAAAGACTTGAAGCTTGTGATTGCGAGAGCGGCGGCTATGAAGCCAGTGAGGTTGAGGTTGGACACCCTCATCTTGGCTTGAGCTTGTAATACCTGTCCCTTTACCTGACTCTATCTGTCTATGCGCTGGATGGATGTGTTGTTTCCGCTAGTTCTTGTGAAGGCAGCTAGCTAACCAACAACAACTCATTAACCAGCCCAGTGAGTAACTGAGCTGGCCGAGTAGCTACCAATGCAATGATTGGATTCGCAGAGCAACAACAGAGCTGACGATTTGCTCTACTGTTATTACCTGAGTAGGGTATGCACCTAAAATTTCTCGATTCCAGAATCTGGGATCCGGGATCCAGTGAAAAGAATCATAAAACTCACAAACACCTCCCATAACTTCATCGTGCCCAAAACAGGAGGCATGATATTACCCCTACCTTAAGTAGAAGAACCCCTACTCCTCACGGGATAAGAACAGCCCGAACAGAATGGGCATTTCCTATTCAACCTCCACCTACCCCATCCCACCTATCCTGTCCCGTCCCGTCCACAGATCCTAATCAATCCACATCTACCAATATCTCCAAGTACATATTGGCACTTGGAATGTCACGTCTCCATCTGCTCAATGTTTCCAAGCGATGTATACACACTTGCATTGTCTATCTATCTATCTAGCCATCTTTCCATCTTCCTATATACTACTACCTAACCTAGGCAGGAATGCAGTTCTAGACCTTCGATTCCCACATTCCCCGCACCAACGAACCCGGCAAAGGCGATGAGATTATGGATAAGAGGTAGGATCGCTGTAACGTATAGCGATGTTTATAGCCGAGATCGTCGTTGATTTTTCCTTCCCTATAGACTTCGTGTCTAGGCTGGGCTAGGTCACCTGAGGTAACTCTGTATACCCCAATCCTTCGCCTCTCCATCTACGATATCCTTCTTGTAGTTAGGTACGGAAGCTTAAAAAAGAAAAGGTTCTTTTGTCCAGGTTATCTAGAGCCTCCCTACCACTAAGGAGGTAGTTCTCCAAAGGGATGGAATCAATGATATGCACATCGCACGACTTGTCTTTAAATGTAAAGGCATATATATCTTGATTGTATGTCAACGAAAGACACATCCTTGCTTTCTTATCCCGTTCCTAAATTAAGAAATTATACATGCAAAAGAGAAAAATATAGTAGAGTTGAATACATAAAAAAACAAATACGTAGATAAATAGGTACGTAGGATAAACTAGGTACCCATATAAGGGGAAAAGACTTTTGCTTTTGCTCTCTTGATTCGATCGGAGAAAAAGTACTTCATTCCTGTCCCTGTCCATGGTATCTGACCTTCTCTTTTGTATATAACGACCGCTCCCGCAGCGCTGGCTCAGCAGGTAGGTATCTATCTTCAACACACGTTCTGTTTTATGATGGATTTCTTTTGGTGTAGTTTTCCTCTAAGTACTTAAGTAATCATTGTGGGACGTCGAAAACCTTCTCGACCCCTTTCCATTCACCCCTTGCCCTCTCTTCCCAATAACTATCTTTGCCACCCTTGAACTTCCAGACCTCTTCTCCGTCCGGAGTATCGGCGACTTTGAAGAACCACTTGGGCTTATGCTCTTCACCCCTCTCCTCCATGTCTCTCCGCCTGGCTCGTTGCGCCTCTTCGAGCTTCACCTTCCATGATTCCGCATCGTCGAGTTTCCCCTGTTCAGCGAGGCGCTGGTCCGGACGAAGTCTGGTATCCGTAGGCGGCAGACGGTTCTTTTCTACGTCCGTGATCTCGTTAAGAGTTGCTGCAAACGTTGTCATGCCGTATGTGTTTGCTGCGTTGGGAACGAGCTGCCCGGCCTTCCAAATTTCTTGGCCGGTATTCTTGCCTCCCTCGACAACCTGTAACGATTTTGTCCATGTTCCCGTAAGACTTACACCGGTAGGTGCGCCGTCTGGTCCGTATATATCGACGTGAACATCTTCGCAGCGGCCGCCGAACATGCCCTTGGTCTTGAATTCGATATTGGCTTTCGCGCCGGTCGTCTCGTTGGATACAGTCATAGTCCCAACAGGCTCCACGTACTTTTCACCCATGACCACATTACGCAGGAACATGGTACCGATAGTCCATGAGTAAAGCTCTTCGGACCCGTCAGGCAAGTGCAACGCTACACGCACACGCCCATCAGTAGTAATTTCGGCACTCTTGCCCCAGAACTTCTGCCCTGGTGCAGGGCTCTGGGCCAGGGACCAGTTCTCTGCGTCGGCTTGCATAGCTAACCGGACTGGCCTGTGAGTGACCTTTTCCACAAGCAGTCGGAAGCCGCTAGGTACCTCGCTCTCGGTCCGAAGCAATTCGAATGTTTCACCTAGGAGGGGGTTGAACGGTTTTCGAATAGCTCGTTCCTTGGCACGATTGACACTAAATGATGAAATGGCAAAGGCCGTGACAAATAGGAGTCGATCTCTCGGAATCTTTTGTTGACTTGCTTGGTCAAGAAGTTGAGCGTACTCTAGCTGTTCTGCAACTCGTTGCAACATCGACGTCGGTTCGTTGGCCGAAACGGGCATACTGATAGTACTAAGATCTTTGCCTACGTTCTTTCGTACAAATGCGATGAGACTGGGTGGGGCAACAGTGGCCGGCGGGATGGTATTGCGGCGGTCAACGGCTATGTCGACAGGCAAGGGGTGAAGGGTTTTAGGTCTTAATGGGAAGAGAGCCGCCGCGCCACCTTTCTTACCCAAGTCCGTGTCGGACTCAATAGAAGAGACCGAGGACACATCGTCGATAGAAGCTTCATCGGCATCTGACTCGGGAGACTCCGCATCGCTTCCTTGACGATCGATAACCAACACTTGTCCGCTGTTAACTGGTTCCCCTGCTTCGGCATCGAAAAATTCATCGGCTGAGAGAGTTGACTCGAAACTCTTTCTCGCTGTTGTAGACGTCCTAGTCAAGGGCAGGCGACGTCGTTTGCTATTGGTGAGGACGTTTGTAAAATCAGCCACGACCAGATCCAAATCATTCAGAATTGCGGTACAGTGATCCTGAGCGCTTCTTTCCCCGGGGCTCGCGGGGCTAGATATGCCTCTTGCTCTCGTCCCATTCGCCTTGGTAGTCATAGCAGACCCCGGCATGGGGACGGCCAAGGTCGATGACACCGCGGGAGCTAATGCATTCGGCGTACGAAGCGATCCACTCGATTTCCTCTTCCAGAATGGCCGCCTCTCTGCCTGCGGTGTAGCAAAATAACCATCGCCCTCCTCAGATAACTCTGCGCTGTTAGGCGACAAGTGAGAGCTTACGGGTCGTTGAGACTGCTTCTCGGCAGCCATATCCTTAACCAGCCGGCGGAGAGCATCTCGCGTCCCCACTATACGACTAACTAGAGCTTCTACCTGCTGCCAATCCCTGTCTTCCTCTTGATATGTGTTTGGGGCAGGTGCATGTTGGGGAGTGGGAACAGTCAGTCTCTCTTGGTTGACGTGACTCGGCTGTGGCGCTGATTCTAGCCCTCGGGCAACTCTACTTGCTCTCTCAAGAGCTTGCGCCCACTCTTTGAATTCTTTGTTGTTGGATGCTCGAAGATGCCAAACTTCGGCGCCAGAATCGATACTGATCTCTCGCCGCCGTTCATCGGCAGCAATAGCAGCTAGACTGAGGGGAATGGCACCCCTCAGGGCTGAGCTATTCCGGTTGTGATAGTAAGATAGGGTGCACGTTGAGTAATCTAACGAGAAGAACCGGCGGGCATGACCTTGACCCTTCTTTCTCCGTCTCTTATACAGAGTGCCGGTATGATATGGTGACTTCAGACTTGTTGCATCGCTCGCCCCAGCAACTGATTTCACCTCCCCGACGCCGTGGCTCTGTAGGCTCTCGGCAGAATCGGCAGCTAGGCCTAGGCGGGGACTAGGTCTCCCAAGGCTCGTTTTGCTTGTATTAGCAGTGGGAGCTGCTTGCATGTTCGGCAAGTAGTGAGCCCCTTGAGGCGGCGCACCGGTAGGATATGTAATTAGCACAAAGGTCGCTGTTTTAGACATCTGCTTAGAGAACGTGTTGTCGAATATCAAGCCAAACATGCCTCCTTGGCCCTTCGCTACATCGTGGGTACCCATGGAGACCTTGTCAGCCTCGCACTTTCCGAACCATCTGACCAGAATGAAGCCTTTACTGGCCAATTGCTCGCGCGCAGTACTGGCATCTTTCTTGGCATGACGATTACTCCTATTTCCTTCGGGGCCATCGACTTGTTCGAGAGAGGTATCATGGTCGGTAGGAACGTGTGCAGAATGAAAATTGGTCGCGCCTGAGCCAGGATGCTTCACGATGCCGAAGTTTCTATGCAAAAGAGAAAGAAGACGCTGTTAGCGGACGATACATATATAACGAAGGGTTGTAAAATTGGTATTACATTGACTTCCTGTCTGGCTGGATGCTCCAAGATAGAGTATGTTCATCTTCAACCTTGACCCAGCGCACAATATAAGACTATCGAGGTCGCAACGTGTCAGCAACGCGGCAATCTTCTCATGAGCCTTCCAACCTCGGCACCCTGCAGACAAGTAGGTACCTGCCATCCAGAATCAGGTAAATAGGGGTCGCGCACCTTGCTATGAATCTCGAGGCGCTCTATTGCGGCCATTTCGACTATTATGTACTGAGATGGCGAACGAAAATGTGTCGAGACAATCGCGCGATTACGTCAGGGGTGCAATCACGTATGCATATCCATTCTCGAGCAGATGCTGGCCAGGATCACTTTTGAGAGACGTAGCGTCGGTCGTCGGTTCGTCAATGGATAGGAAAGCGGATGGTCGAAGAGCGAGAGGAGTCAGGTAATATTAGGTCAGTATCTAGGTAGTCCTGGCCAGAGGACAATCAGCATATAATTAATATTGTCGTTTTAGGTGAAGCGCCGGATGTTTGTATACAAGGCAACAGTCAATGATCTGACTTCTTGTCATCGCCTTGGACTAGAGGTACCTAATAATAAATGAGCGGCAGAGGCGCAATACCGCTAGACCCACTATTTCTACAGAATGGGTGGTAAAATAGTGAGACAGGAGCACTCTGGCTGCATAGAAATCCTGCTAAAGTGGTTATCTAGGTGGGCCCGCAGTCAAGTCAGCCGAGGCGTTGCTTGGTATGATGTTAGCCCCCCGGTCCGTATCCCGGGTAGCTCCTGTCGGCATGGGTCCTCTAAATACGATGTACGCGTATAGAGAGATAGGCCCGGCATTCTTTCTTTCCATTACTAGAGGGGTTAAATCCTTTTCAGAAGCGTCAAATTCTTTCCGTGATATGTGCATATATGTGCGTAAATTTTGTGAGTACACTAAGATCACTATCTCCTTGTGGCCGACACGGCAAATACGGCGTCACAGAAAAAGCCAATAGGCCGTTGTCACGGGAATGATCACAGTTCCGAGCATCCGTTCGTGAGGGGAGCTCTTGGGGTGTTGGGCTCCGTATGTACATGTATGGGGGATATGCCTTCAAGATTAGATGTTTAGGTGTGTTGTTCATTTCACACAGCGTACTTCTGTACCTAGCTAAGGCAGGCTTCCGCGCCCCTTGATCCTTCGGAGATCCCAGTGCCTCGAGTCTCCTCCCATTTTTGTTGAACAAGGAAAGCTAGACTACTATTGGGAATGATGTATAGACGGATACAACAGTACGTACCTACTTACATGGTTTAAAGGGTGCACCATTAGACCAGCTCGGACACCGTATAGTAGGTAATACGGCATACTGCTTTATATTCTAATTCAAACGCATGCTCTGTCCCTGTATTTCATGGACATCAAGACTGGACTCGACCAGATCCGGAACTTCATCTTGTCTCGCCTGGCCACCTCGGAAGACTGGCCTGTGTACTATGAACTAGGTTAGGTGATATGTAGCTAAAAGGGTAGCCTACAGCAATCCGACGGTTCGGCAAAGTTCACCCCTTATTATTTTGGCGCCCCTTGCTCATCTGTATTGATAAAGATATTGTACAAGCCGACTGCTCGGCTTCTGGTCAGGTTAGACACAGCCATGAAACCCATATGTCGTTTTGAGCCACTGTGTACTTCTATCGTATGATATCCTTTCGTTTATGGCACGGATGTTGTTGTTTAGCTTTACGGACAACTGATTAATATGACACCTACTGGTTTCTTAGATACCTAGCTAGCTCTCTTATTAATGGAAGAGCCAAGGGATAGCGAAACGAGCAAACCACGCTCGCGTGGATCTTGCGATTTCTCTGGGCAACCAGTGCATATGCCCTCTGCCCAGTAATACCTATCATGATACGCTCCTATACTGGCAAAACAAACCATGCAGTATCGCAGGGAAACCTGTAGTAATAACACATGGGGGTGACGAATGGCACTTCATGCCACAGGCCATAAACCATAGCAACAGCTCCACCTCTCTATCTCCTGCCCTGCTGCATTTTGGAAATCTCGCTGTTGAATCTCAGCTTGAAGCCATTGCACAAAGCTCTCATATCTGGATACTGATTGTTCTTCATCTCGAAGGCGTGGGGCACCACCTTGACGTTCCATATGCCAATAGGTGAGTTTCGGCTAGCCTTGAAGCAGAGATTGAAGTACCCGGGGTGCTTGGGATTGATGCAGAACATATAGATGGATCGGTTGGGGTTGGCATCAGAGTAAGAGGCTAGCCATCGTTCTGTAGGTACACGCGTTAGTACGATCTCTGCATGAGTCGGTGTGGCGTAGAAAAGGGGAAACCTGTCGACTTACCTAAATCCGCGAGGCTGCCCTTCTTAAATTTCTCGTGGCCCATCATTTCGTCGACCTTCTTAGCCATCGCTTTTACGTGGTCCACGATCAGCTCATCCAAATCGCTATACTGGTACTTGCCACCGATGCGGAGCTGCCGCCCTAGCGTATACTCGGTCTCTTTGTCTAGCTCGAGGACATCGATGTGCTGGTAAACACCATCTGCAACTTTCCAGGTAACGGTCAGATGGTCGTGTCCCTTGGAGGACGGGCGGATAATCACATCGCCCGGTGCTTGAGAACCGAGATATTCCTCGGCCTGGGTCGAGTTGAAAGTGCGGAAAAGAGGATGTTTAATGACTCGCTGGGTGCGTCCGGTAACCTTGTCCTTCTCCTGCAAGTCTTCCTTATCCTGGTCTTCTAGTTTCTTGTCCCACGTTCCGCTGTGATGGTCATGTTCCATAGGTCGTCTGTAAGGCTTTCGTACAAGCTCTTCGCGTAGAGAAAGCTTAGCATTGAAATCTTTGCGGTTAAGATCTATGAGTTTCGCTTGGACTGTTTGGCCAACATGGATGGCTTCGCGGATCGACCTACCCCGGAGGGTGACTTCGTGAGTCTCGATGCGTCCTTCTATTCCACAGTCAAGCTTGGCAATGGCAAAGTCATCTTTGACAACGCGCAAGTTGACCGGAATGGTCATCCCCTCTGCAAGAGAGTCCTTGGTTTCGCCAGTGAACATGACGAAGACTTGGTCTGGTGTGAGAGGAACAATGGGTCGACGAAGTTCTTCATATGGGACTTGTAATTCTGCTCTAATGGTTTCTAGAGTAGCACGCTTTCGCTGGTTGAAATTCTTCTCCAACTGTTCTGCATACTCCTCTAGGATTAGTTCGTTGACTTTCTCCTGCTCCTCGTCGCCGAAAAGTTTGCGAACGATTGCGCCAGGTCCATTTTCGTCCGTCTCTGCCTTGACGTCTTCCTCGTCCAGCTCTAGGGCATCAGCAGCCATCTTGCGGCCGAGCTCATAATCTTCAGGATGAACACGAGTATTGTCTAGGGGTTCCGAAGTGGGATTTGAGGATTCATAATCAATGTACAGGAAACTAGCACAGTTATTCCAGACACGGGGCCCAACAACTGGCAGTTTCTTGTTATCTGGGTCACCGACAAGCTCCTCACGGGTAGTAACGGCGCCACCGTTTGTGTTGATTGTCTTGATAACACTAGTGGCTTTTCGGGGTCCGAGACCCGCGACGTAAGGGAGTAGATTAGCCGTATATGGATCGTTGACGGCCTCATTGATGTCTACACCACACAGGTTGACCATATCGACCATGGCTGTTTCAAGTGCTTTCCATAACTTATCTTGTGGCAGCAGATGCTGACACGGGTTATATTGGAGAGTAGCCACGTCTTTGCCTAGTGCGGCATATTCCTTCATCGGGTTTTGGAGGTACTTCGCCAGGGCAATGCAGTATCTCGTGACAGAGCCTAATGTAGGGTGGTCTGCTTGGGCTCGCGGGCTATCCTTATAGAGGCGGGCTACTTCATCGTTGACAACAACCACATCGAGCGGGTCTGTGCGGTAGTCGTCCGTGTCGGTATCCATGTACTCCGGGCCCATAAGATGTTTCTCCTGCACAAGCGCTTCCAGGTCACGGACCAGCCTGTGGGTTTCGGCCGAATACCCGGAGACTGCGATGGCATCTGGCTTGAGGACCTCAACAAGCTCCGCAAAAGCGTCACGCTGGCTTTCGTCACGGAGGAGGTTTACGAACTTGCCAGTATCGCCCACTTTGCCGTGTTCGTCGAGCCAAGCCCAGAATATAGGATCTCTGTTGGGATCACCCATTCCGTTTGAGAATGCGAGCACGCGCGGTGTAGTGCCCAAAATCATGCCCTTAGGTTTTAGGGGTGCTTGATCGAGCCGTTTAAGGTATTCTTCACGGCACAGTTTCAAGATCTCTTCGTGACATGCTGTTCGTAGCGAATCCTTGACGCCCTTCACAACGACTTTCTCGAGTTTTGGGAATGCCGCCTCGATGACCTTGAGGCGCTCTTCGTTCCAAGCATCCGCAAGTTCACTATAGTTGTCTGAGGCGAACTCGGCATGGAGCTGTCGGCGGAACTCTCGTTCGTTCTGCAGTCGTAACCTAACCTCGACTAAGCCTTCCTCCTCAGCTTTCATCATCTTCAAGAATAACTCCGGTCGGCGAGCTAGATCGACAATGGTCTGATTGATGAGGTATTTGATCTCGTAGTACGGATGAGCTTCGTCGATTCTGCGAAGGCCTTTGTCTGTTCTACGGCAGCTAATTTCACCCATCTGGTAGAACTGTGCGCGGAAATGCTTGCGCATCCTGGGGCTGATGAAAAGCTCCTCCGCATACATCTGTCTTGCCTGGTACAAGACTTGGTCGCCCGTGGGGAAGTCGCTGTCGGTTAGGCTATCAGCTAGGTCAATTGGTAGCTTTTGCTCGTCGTCAGCTATGACTTTCTGGCCCTCACGAAGTGCGTTCTGAGCTAGCCTATCTGGGGTAATGCCGTATGCCTTGACCATCTTGTAGGCTCTAGACTTTCGTATACGATCAAAAACTGAGGACTTCGCGCCGGGCCGTTTCGTCGCTTTGGTGTTTCCATTCATAGCAGCGATGTCTTTAAGCTCCGACGAGTACTGAAAGTTGATGTAGTCTTGTATGTCTTGAAGTTGTTCCATATCCACAGCCTGCTCTATCATTCTGGGAACCATGTTATCCTCGATTCCCACAGCAGCCTTGAGGTTGTCGTATGTCTTTTCAAGAGCATTTCGCTTCTCAATGAGAGATCGAAACTTAATATCTAACTCTAAGATCCGCCAGAGATCATCTTGTGTAAGTAGTTTCTCCGCATTGACGATGTACTCGGGAGCCTCTGGATCGTCGCGGTGATCGGGGTTGCGTGTTTTGCGAGCATGAATCAGATAGTCCTTGCGGTGTTGGAACACGTAGGGGACTTCCAGCTCCTCTACAAGAAAATATTCAAGGACTTTCCCGACCGCCTTATGGAACGGTGCTTGTAAATCACCGGCGAGCTGTTTCTTGGGCCACATAAGATTTGCAATCCAGTGCGACTCTTCTCTGAACTGGTCGGCGGTGATCTGTAGATGTTTGAATGGCTTGCGGTCAAGTTGGAATCGCTCAGGCTCGTCGGTAAACCGGATTTCGTTGTCCTCGTCCGTGAGAAGCTTTTCGGCTAGCTGGGATGGCTCAAAAACATCCTTGAGCTCGAGAGTCTGTTCTTCTTGCTTGCGCACTTCCTCATCTTCTTCGACCTCGAGAGCCCAGTCATATTCCGCACCATTGCCGAAAATGGCATCCATATCTTCTAAAGCATCTCTGTCGAGGCCGGTCCGGTCGATGACTCCTCCCGATAGACCCTTGTCGCGGGGTCGGGCGACCTCCTCATCCTCTCTCTGGCGTTGGAGTTCATCCTCGTCCTCGGGATAGTCTTCTTCGATGAAGCCTTCAAACTCGTCAGCAGCAGCACGATTAGATCTTCCGCCATATGGTCGCTCCTCGACAATGTCTTCATCTTCGTCAGAGAACATCTGGTCAAGTCCGCGGCGCTCCGCACCACGGGACTCGTCATCTCGATGGCCACGCTTTAGACGCTTGAACTTGCTCTTTCCGGTCGTTAGCATATTGTTTCAGTCCGTTTATAATCTCTTCGTACCTGAGTTGGTTGTCGGCGTTCCCAATCGGGGATGGACTCGCCAATGAGGTCCAGATCTTCTTCGTCTAGCTCCTCTTCCATTCTACGTTCTTGGCGACGTTTACGCTTTCTCTTTCTGCGTTCTTCCTCGTCGTCGATTTCTTCATCCTCTTCCTCGTCTTCATCAACAATGAAGCCTTCGCGGACCTGTCATGCGCGTATTGTTAGCAACCAACCGGCACATGATGCAAATGCATATATATTTTCTACCTTCTGCATTTCCTCTTCATCGTCGTCATCTTCGTCTTCCTCGCTTGAGTCGTCTAGTTCTGGCTTTTTAGAGCGATCCCTTTCGCGCGTCTCGCCGGTTTCTTCGTCGAAGGACTCGTCATCTTCTTCGTCATCTAGTTCGGCTTCGCCGATAACCAAGTCTCTCATAGAGTTGCTCATGATTGCGGGTCGCGATGCGTGAAAAGGTGAGGGAGGAGCGACAAGTCGGAATGGATGTTGTTAGAGGACGTAGTTGATTAACTTGGATGTGCGAAGAAAATGAATTTCGGAATTAAAAAACGCTTTCACAGGATGCACAATTCGGAATGAATGGAGAACAATGCCGGAGCAAAGTGTAAGAGTAGAAAGCGAAATGTGGTGGTTGTGTAGGTACAATTAGGATAGAGGAATAGGCTTGTGTAATCGCCTTGCCTTAACTTTCTTTGCTTGGTCGCGTTGACAAGGTTGGCTTCAGCCTCGCGCCAGAGGAGAAACAAGTACCTGGGTATACCATGTGGGTCCGGCAGCTTCACCCTACCTAGCTTACATAATATATGTATTCAAAGCCGCCACATGTGGCTGCCCCACGTAGCTGCAACCTTTAGGTGCTTGATCAATTTTTGGTAGAACGATGGAAGACAGTACTGTAGTTCCGGGTAAGGTTGGCTATCTACCTGTAGAATCACCTTATTGCTTCAATACATAAGCACCACTGAGCATGGCGTATCCCTCTGTTGCAGTCATTATGTTACAATTCGAAATTCTACCATTAAACCTGTACTATCGACCATCTTATATGTACCTATATCTAGGTATTGTTGATTTTATGTCGTAAGAGTTGTATTTGGATGATTTGGGTATACCTTTATATATTTCATGCGCAGAAAACTTGTTTTATCAAAGGTGCTTTGCATACCTAGGTGACTACTGACAAGGTAGGTGTGCTCGGTATTGTGCATATTGTGATATTTGCTGACCACCACAACCAGATTGGCTGTTGAATGCTGGATGCTGTAATACAGCGCAGTATAAAGTCAGGTTTGGTGTCTACCTTCTATCCATGAGTCATTTGTGTTTTCTCTCGGCCAACCTTGAGACCTTAATATGTACAGCAGACATGTAAATGTCCACGAGAACCGGCTAGCCAGAGAGGTGCGTACACACAGCATAGGCACATATATATGTACGCGGAATTTTAGGTATGAATATATGGGATGTACATTGTATGCAGATAAGTTTTAAGAAGCTTGAACTTAATGACATTAGGTGACCTCGGGAGACGACTACATACACACACATATGTGTCCGTAGCTACTAGGTACTACCCTACATGCAGATAATGTAGATGTATATAGGGTAGGATAAGGTACGGACTGATGTTGCTGAAATGGCTATGATACTTCAGTCCCCTATTCCAGTTGCCGTCTTCTCCTTTGCTCCTACTCAAAGACTCGAGATAGATTACATACCATGTAAGTATGTCCCTAGCTGCTAGCTGGGGGCATAACATCACGGACGGATACATATATTACTTTACGTACGCTATGTATCAGACATCCCATGCTAGGTACACCACCCCCTCCCCTTTTATCCCTTATTTGCTTTTTCAAGTTTTCTTTATCTCGCTCAGTTTATCCATGTCAATATTAGATAGAAAGTCGGCATCTAGCGAACCACACTTATTGTCAGGTACCTGAGGTATGTCTCGACCCCGGTAGGTATGGTACGTATGACAAAAGCAAACGCCCAGCTACTTAAAGTGTATTGTCCACCTACCATTGACCAACGGCCCGTTGGTACCTAATGAGGCGGCCTAAAGAAAGAGTTGTAGTAAAAAGGTACAGGTTTGTTAGGTTGGGGTGGACACCTGGGCACAGTAGTACTAGGTAGTGGATTAACATCTAACCTAGGTGGGGCCCACCTGGGCATAGCAGAACCACATATCAGGCTTTTGCTGCCACTAGCATCCTCTAGACCCCCTATAGTTCCGCGCCGGTTCTGTTGTAAAACACCACCACTGCACCGTCGCTGTACCTATAGCCAGTCTACAGGAGTCGTCACATCCCCACCCCCTGCGTCCAACTGATGACCTAGTTTCCCCGTTGACCTGTTCGTACGTCCAAACTCCTGCACCGACGATTTATAGAACACTTACAACCTGCTTCATCTAGCCTGGAATATCTTTAGACTAGGCCCGGGCAAATAATTGTAAATAGTCGCGCCGTCATTGTCCTTGCCGCTCCCGTTCGCCCCATCGCCACGCCGTCCCATTTGCGCTTCACCCCCAATCCCACCTCGCCCATCCCGCTTTGTGAGGGGCTCAGAGGTCAGGCTAGGCTCGGTCAAAACAACGAGCTACCTGCACACTGCGCACTCTTGTTGTGAGCGTCTTTCTGCACTGTGGGAAATGCAATCGTGTCTATTCTAGCAGACTATACTATCTGTCATACCGACCAGTCTGCTCAAGCGCCGTTGTTCTGCTCAACTTATTTACGTCTTCTTCCCTACTTGACTCGGCCATCCCACTGGGGCCTTGCCAACCATGTCCGAGGCCAACTTCGCCCCGCGCTCCCTCAACCGCAGGAACAAAAAGGGCCTCGCCCTCGCCGCACCGAAACCCCCTCCATTATCGTCGGGCGGTTCTGGCTGGGGTGCGGGTGGTTCGAGGGCCGATGACGGTGGAAATGAAGCGCAGTTGGAGATCGGCATAGAGTTCAACATTGACATTCGCCAAGATGATCTGGAGATCGTGAAGGAGCTTGGGTCAGGGAATGGAGGGACCGTGAGCAAGGTTAAGTACAAGCCCACAGGCACCACCATGGCACGCAAGGTAATGAAACGATCCCTCTCCGGCAGTATATCCCCATGAGGATGACACAGGCCTGACTGTTCCCCAGGTCATTCACGTCGAGGCGAACAAAGAGCTGCGAAAACGAATCGTGCGCGAACTTCAGATTATGCATGGATGCCAGTCTGACTACATCGTAACCTTCTACGGCGCCTTTCTGAACGAACATAACGACGTAATAATGTGCATGGAATACATGGATGTCGGGTTCGTGCCAACAGTCGATCATATGCTGTCGACTTGTGACTGACCATGTATAACCACAGATCTCTAGATAGAGTGTCTCGAGTTTTTGGTCCCGTCCGTGTCGATGTACTAGGGAAGATTGCAGAAGCTACCTTGGGCGGCTTGACCTATCTCTACTCGAAGCTGCACATCATGCACCGTGATATCAAACCCTCGAACATTCTTGTCAACTCCAAGGGCCACATTAAACTCTGCGATTTTGGCGTCTCGGGCGAGCTAGTGAACTCCATCGCTGTTACTTTTGTCGGAACATCTACATATATGGCTCCCGAGCGAATTCAGGGCGAGAAGTACACAGTCAAATCGGACGTCTGGAGTTTTGGTCTGACTATAATGGAGTTGGCCATCGGGAAGTTCCCATTTGCTGCGAGTGAACAGTTGTCTGACGGAGACGGTGCGCCTGCCGGTATTCTGGACCTGCTGCAGCAGATTGTCCACGAGCCCGCACCCAAATTGCCCAAGAGCGATGCTTTCCCACCAATCCTCGAAGAGATGATTCAGAAGTGTCTCTACAAGGATCCTAGCGACCGTCCAACACCCCAGGAACTCTTCGTACGTTGTTGTAAGATGCAAACTGCACGGATGCAGAGCTAACACGGGCATAGGACCATGATGCTTTCGTGCAGGCAGCGAAACGGACGCCCGTGGACCTCCGGGCATGGGCCGTCGGTCTTATGGAGAGAGATAACCGCAAATCTCACCTCGCACCACAGTTGTCCCCCACCACACAGGAATTCCTGAAATCCGCCGACTCACCCATTCCACCTACTGACAGCAACCCGGCTTATACCCCGACTTCTGGTGAGATACCTATCGCGGGAGCTATTATTTCTCCCAGAGACCACTATGGACAGATGCCAAGTCGGTCACCCACTAGAAATGGGACCGGAAGCATTGGGAGAGCTGCTGGATCTAGCGTTCATCCGGGTCTGGGCCAGAGATCAGCAACATCTGGGTCTATACCCAAGGCCGGGAGCTCAGACCCCTCTATTCCCAGTAGCGCTGGGACTGGAACTTTTACACTACCTGTAAGACCAGGACCACCTGGTGGGCACTATCCCCCTCCTCCCCCACCGAGGAAGGAGACTCCAGATGAGATGCGGAGTGAAAGCCGACGACAGGTATCCTATCCGCCACCAAACGGAAACTACGGCGCAATGGGATATCCTCGAAAATGAAATGAGAAAAGCTGAAGCTGAAAAGAATAGTTGAGCGTAGGGGCTAACTGAACATTCAACCGGCAAATAAGCACTGTAGAATGACAATGGTCGTTCTCTGTCAGCCGAAGAATCGCTATTACTACAATTGTGGCTCACACGCAGAAGGCGCGCTGGGGGTTCTGGTTGTTAGAATGGCGCTGTTTTAGAAAACCAAGGATATCTGAAATCTGGCTGTATAAAACCACCCGTGCAGCCGTACTGCTTGTCCTACATCTTGCAAGGATAACTGTTGCGAGGATGCCGCATACTCCGAGGAGAGAGATATGGACGGTCTATGTATTGATACATGACCGAGCAAGGTGAACTCGACGTTCCCATCAAACTTCCTGTAGGTAGTGATCGCTGAGCGCGCTTGATGCATGGCTTGGCGTCTACTGCAAATATACATCACTGCGAGCCACCCAAACCCGTCGCTCTTATATTCTCTTTTTAGTGTCTGTTCCTGTTCACTGCGTGTGCTTAACTATGTCTGTGCAAAGCATTGATCCGCGCATGAGACCGCTGATGTATGAACTTAAGATTCGCTTGCGGCACACCAGCCTGGTTTCCTCGCTTGAATGAAAGAGTGAGTTCCTGGGCCCTCGTCGGAAGGCGTAAAGAGTTTACCCCAAGAATCTTCAAGTTCTTAGCGAATCTATCCATCCGTCTACCTTAGCTATGTAGACAACCCCGGTACCTCCCTCCCAACGAACCCATTTTCTAGCACGTTCACCAGCTCATCTAAACTTTTGATGACGAGATCTGTATGTGGGTGGTCTGCTAGATGAGCGTTCTCCTTATTGACGAGCAATACCGTCGCTGCGCCGGCATGTCTGCCTGCTGTCATGTCGTCGATGGAATCACCGACCATGATAAGCGAAGATGCATCGCCTACTTCTTCCACTTTTCCTGTGCCATTGCCATTACCATTACTGCTTTGCGACTTCGTACTGAGTCCCTTAGCACCTTCACGCTCGGCCTCCGAGCCCTCGGTCGCAGCCTCTAGAAGCGCTTTCGTCTTCTCATCTTCGTCCTTAGGCAGAACACTCCGCACGAGACCCCAAGACCTAGCAATGAACAACAAACCCGCCGGATCGGGCTTAGGCGGTCTAAAATCCCTCGTGACGATCGGTGAGAAATCCACGCCCGCGAGAAATTTGCCTAGAAGATGCGTGACGGGCTGCTCGAAGTTGCGCGTGCAGATCGCTTTCCGCATGCCCTGTGATTGCAGGTACGTCATCAGCGTCAGTAGACCTGGTTGAGCGACCTGCGAGGACATGGCCTCGCGCTCGATGGCGCGTATGGATTCCATGGCTGCTTCTTGCTCGGCGGCTGTGGGCAAGGAAGAGATGTGGCCCAGTATGTCGACGCTTTTGGGAATCCCTAGGACTGAGCGCATTTGTGTGAACATGTAGTTTTGAGGAAGACTGAGACTGTGGTTAGTGAGGTGTATAGTTGGGTGTTAGGTCATAAAAACGATTTTAGAGTATGAGAGCTGTGGTTTTGCATGGATGACAGTGGCGATCTTTATGACGATACTGGATATAGCAGTTTAAGGTGGTTGATCGTGTAAGTGTGAAGGTGAGCAGTGATATGAGGCGTAAATGAGCAGTGCTCGTGTAAGATAGCGTTAACTCATTCGTAAAAGCTTTCAGTGTTGCCATCTAGACACAATTTCCTCGAAAGTCTCTGGTATTAAAATCTCATAAGGGATAAGAGGCCTTACCAGAGTGTGCCGTCCACATCGAAGATTACACCTTGTAGTTTTGGTAGATCTGTCTGGTGTCCTGTGTGCTGCCTTAACGGCGCAAACCGCCGAGGATTCGGTTTGGTCATGGTCGTGATGAACTTGCGTAAAGCTGGCTGAAATATCTGGCGGGGGATTCTAATAGGGCTGCTCATGCTCTGTTAGAATAAGTCGCACAGAGGTGTAATGCTCTGGGCAGCAAGAATATCAGTTCAGTTTTTATATTGCCCTTTTAGGACAGTTGAATCACATGCAGGAAAGCACATATGAGTCCTCATGGCCGGGGTAGCACTTGCACTGATAAGGGAGAGAGCAAATGCGGGTACCGGCTCTCCCCGGAGTATGTGGCCCGTGCGCCCCGTGATTTAGAGCTGTCAAACGCGGGTCTGGTGGGACCCTAGCAGACGCAGTAGACGCAGCAGACGCATTACATCTGGACAGATAAGCTTGTCTGTACTACAAGGACAGAATTATTTCGCGTCACTACGCGCCCAAACGTGCCAAAACTGCTCTTTAACGCGCGAATAACCTATGAAGCTTATTATTTTAAAGCTCACTATTTTTACTACCTAAGATCATGGCGGACAAGGACTTGACAGATGCCGAGAAGGCGGAGAAGCTGGCGGCCGCCAGGAAGCGGGTGTGTTTGTTGTGATTCGCACTTGTTTAGAGGGCGCAAAGAACTGACTCTATTGATCAGGTCGAGCAAATGAAAAAGAAGTCGAAAAAGGGCGGCGCCGCAAAAAAAGAAAAGAAGGAAGAAGAAGCTCCCGCAGAAGCTCTCGCAGAAGCTAGACCCGAGGCGACAACTAGTGCTGTTGCAGACGAGCCAGCCCCTGACACCGCCGTTGAAGAGGCCACCGAAGAACTTTCATCCCCGACACAATCCACCGCATCTCTGTCAAAACAGTCTAAGCTCAGATCGTCGTCATTCCGACAGGGCCCACTGTCGCCTGGCTTGGAAGGCGAGACGGCCGCCGATATCTACAGGAAGCAAGTAGCTCGAATAGAGGACCTTGAAAAGGAAAACAGACGGCTGGCGAAAGAGGCAAGCGATGCGGAGAAGCGGTACAAAAAGGCAGAGGAAGACTTAGCTGATTTACAAGAGGCCGACCGAGACGGGTCAGAGGATAGTCAAGTTGAGAAGCTGGTAGGAGTTATCTACGTTGTTTGTTCCAATGGCTAGTTTACTAAGGTGTCATCTCCAGAAATCCGAAATTGCTGCGCTTCAGAGACAGAACGCACAATTGCAGTCAGCTGCTACAAAACGTCATGCATCTTCACCTTCAATAGCCACGAGCACGCCGCCAGATGAGTTACAGGCGCAACTCGCATCTAAGTCATCTACCATAGAAACAATGGAGTTAGAGATATCTCGCCTTCGCGCCCAGGCCGAAAGGCAAGCGACAGCAGGAGGGACAGACAGGGAGCAGATTGTGGCCCTGGAGGAAAAGCTGGCGCGCTCGGAACAGGCCGCGATGAAAGCGCAGCGAGAACTGACAGACCTTAAGCGAAATCTGGAACGCACTACAGAGCGCCTCGTAAAAGAAGGCAGCGCAAGGACGAGCGCAGAGACGAAACAGCGGTCTATTGAACGAGACATGGAGCGAGTTACCGCCGAGAAGGCAGAACTAGAGAGGAAGGTAGAGGCGCTCGAAAAGAAAGTGGCGGCTTTGGGTACGCTACACAAAGAAAATGATAGCCGATCCCAAGCGCTACGGAAAGACAAGGAGCGTGCCGAGAAGGATCTGGAAGAGGCGCAATCCAAGATTGAGAAGCTAGAGGCAGAGAATATACGCCTACGGAAGAAAGACGCTGCCGAGGGTGGAGGTGACGATGACGGACTAGACGAGCTCGAGAATGAAGAGCGACAGCGCATGGAAAAGAGAATCCGGGACCTCGAGAGCGAAGTTTACAACTTGCAGAGAGGCATATGGCACCAGCGGCGGAAGGAGATGGAGCCGGGCGCCGAAGAAGACTTCACCAACATTGACCTCGGCAACAACGGCCCGTCGTCTCCCAACTCGACTAAGAAGTCCGGTAATAAAGGCTTCAGCGACTACCTGACCAGCGGTATCAACGCACTGGCGGGCGTTGGAGCCGATGACCATGACGAGCTGCTCGATGACGACGACATGGAGTTCGACGAGGAAGCCTTCAAGCGCGCACAGCAGGAAGACGCCAAGAGGAGACTTGAGCGTATTAAGGAGCTGAAGCGCGGGTTGAAGAACTGGGAAGGCTGGAGGCTGGACCTCGTTGATACCAGGAGAGGCGGTGGCGGCTATGGGGCTGGCGAGATCTTCGAGATCTAAGAATAACCTCTCAAATGCTCCCGTTTCTAAGGCCGGCCATAGATAGGTGCAGAAAAATCTGTAGGATACGGGTACGAATAGAAGCTGAAATACCACGAATTTCTCACATGTGGCGGTTTGCGTCGCATATCTGGATGTATGATGATGGCCCGTTGCGATTCGTATGGTCTCATGATAGTAGGAACGAACAAGTGATTATTTCGTGTGAGACTTCTAATTTCGCCAAAATGCGGTGTGTGCGCGCGATATGCTTTCCCCAAGGAGCTTGGGGCAGGGAATTAGCGTCGATGTCGCATCGTCGAGCGCGTTGTAGCGTTTCGCGACATTCTCTAACAGATTTAGATCTAAGAGCGGCGTCGGCAGCATCCTGAGATATGTACGCGTATGCCCAAGGGGTCGAAGATGCGAGTGTGCACGAAATAGAAATAGGGCTGTCCACTCAGCGCCTAGATTAAACTTTACTAGCTACCTCGTACGCGGGATTATTTATTGTATGCGAACTGCCCGCGGAAGGGAAGTAAGCGAGTCTGGGTATTGAGGTATTGAGGTATTTTATTGAATCTTTCGCACTATCCAAGTGAGGGCATTATTCTCGCTTCCTACGACGAGATTATCGGCCCATGAGATGCCTGAGCGATGGCAGAGGAGGTCAGCGATCGTCATATAGTTCTGCAGAACCTCGTCGTCGATGCCGAAAGAAAGAGAGACAGCCATTCACCAGCGTGCCCCAGCTCGCCCTCCCCCCTCCTCGACCAAGATATCCATAGCAGCCGACGTGATAGCCTTAGTGAGAGAGCAGACATACGGGGAAGATGGTCTCGTCTGTGGGTCGGACATGATTTTCCACGTCGGCATACCCATAATTGGCATGATAATAGACCCGTTGGCCGTAGTACATCACACCGAGTGATAGGTCCGGCGCACCGCCGATGCGCATTAATTCGTCGACTTTTGGACGGAGAGCGTCTAGCTGATTGCGAAGGTCTTCTTTCCATGGTGTTCGGGGGGTGTACCTCAGTCTCTGAACCGAGAACGAGGCTCGGAACAAATTTGGCGGAGCTTCCACGGGGAAGATTACCCTTGACGGAAGAGCTACATAAGGGGCAAAATTGTGACTGCGGCAGCGATACAGAATATGGTTCAGGTTGAATCGTGCCCCCGTGTTGTGAAGGGAGGCAGACTGATAATTAGCCAGATAGCAGAACACTATAGCCGCCGCCTCCCTTCGGGCATGCTAGGCGCACTTGGATGGTGGAGCGGTAAGGGGGTTCGTGTTGTGCGCTTGACGTGTTCCCTTGCTCAGCAGCGGTGCCAGTTGCAACATGCGCTCATTCATGGCCAGAACAAGCCAGGGTTGAGACGATGTTATAGGAAGCTAGGCTTTCAGGACTCAGAGAATCAGTTGATTGGAAGGCGAGAAGTGACAGTCATCAATGCTAAGCCATCATGCCTTGCAGCCATGTTCAGAGGTGTACAGGAAGGCTTTATTTATTTCTTTCTCCTAGTCAGAAATTGGGAATGAATGAAGTTATGCAGAATTCCTGAGAGAGGCGAGACTGCCATGATGGGAGAACACTACAGTAATAGTTTGATCGAATGGAAACTGACGCGACTAGAAGAAACTGCTAAGGCTTGCTTTGTTAAAGTTCCACTAACTGGTACTAGCGGGTAAGGGCTCCGACATAGGGGTTCCGAGTCTACTTTATTTTTTCTTTTCGTAAGGAGGCAGTACCTACCTTTGCCATTGTGGTTTTGCTGGTCCCCATTGTTCTACATACTTCCGAAAGGTGACTTCATACTTTAAGTTCCAAGGTGGGGTTGTTGGTTGGATCGAAGCCCTCCTGCCCGTGTGCCATCCTGTTGCTCGATCATCGCGTACCTGTTCTACTAGTCGCGCAGAGGAATGTGACCTTGGTGAACAGTAGAAGCGAACTAATGTAATGTCAAGATGCAGTTATGCAAAGCGAATTTCAATATCCTATAAGTTAGGAGGTTCTGAGAAATGAAGGAGCAGATGGAGTCAGGTTGGCCCGCTTCTCAGACCCCGCTTATCATTGATAACCTTGGAATCTGTCTATATCTCTACCGCGCCACGATGCTACATATTGTGTATGATAAGCAAATGAATCAAAGTTGGTTGGGGCTTTGCTATGTCTCATGGGCGGCGTAGTAAGAACTTCGGGACCGAAGAGTCTGACCGAAGAACCATAGCACTGATACAACCACCGTCCCAACCACTATAAATGCCCCTGCGAGCGTTGTCGCACCAAGACCAAAACCTAGGGCTTTGAATAAGTAAGGGGCGAACAAGGGGAAGAAGGCGGCGGCAATACTCCGCGAGACCAGGTTAGTCGATATAGCTGATGCTGCATACTTGGTGTACGCATCGATCGTGTAAACCGACACGCACCCGGAGCAGACGTAAACGCCTGTGCCGATAAGCAGACTTCCAATATTCGGTAGAATCCAATGCAGACCCCTTTGTCCTGTCCAACCCCACCAGAGTAGACCGATAGGGAAGAGAGCGGTGCCTATAATCATCGGAGGTACTCGATATTCAGGTCGTCCGGTACTATTTCGCGTAAATCTGCGGTAGAGATAGTCATTCAGAAAGCCGGATATGTTCACGCCGAGAATGAGCCCAATCGCAAAGGATATGTAATTCAAACTTCCGATGCCGACACTTTCGTGGTACACGTCAGTCCATAAGACCGGATACATGAATAGGAACAAAAACATTGTGCCGTATAGGAGGGCCATGTACACAGCCAAGAGCTGGATGATAGGTTGCGTACCCAGCATCCAAAGCGGCCGTTGGAGATTAGTTCGCATGATCTGCAGGAAACTCGTTGCGTTATCGGATGACGTGATCGTTCCTGGGTTAATAAACTGGAAAAGTGCTTTTAGGTGTCGGGGCGAGGTATTTGGGTCGGAAGACTCCCTAGCTTTGAGGCTGCGCAAATATTCGAGCCTGGGTTGGTAGGTTTCGTGTAAGAAGACAATGGCGAGCACTGTTACGAGGGCCGAAGCACTCGACGTAGACCAGAATATCCATCTCCAGTCTGCACCTTGGGAGATGAACGCGCCCAGAATTGGTCCTAGGGCAGGCCCCAAAAGGGGTGCTGCCATATAGACCGCAAAGGTTCGGCCTCGTTCCTCTGGTCGCCAAAGGTCGCTCATGAGTCCCCCCGCGAGGGCATCTGCAACACTAGCCCCAAAGCCGGAAAGCAGCCGAAAAGCTATCAGCTGCCCAACTGTAGTTGACGCTCCGGCTGCAGTATTCCAGACGAGGAAAACAAGGCTAGCAGAAATGAGAACTGGCTTGCGGCCATACACTTCAGACAGCGGCGCTAATACCAGTGGGGAGAGCCCGACCCCTATCAGAATAATCGAATTGACTAGCAGCCACTGGTAGGACTGAACGATATTGAGATCGTTCGAGATTTGGTCCTTGGCTGGTGCTAACATCGTCTCCGATAGGGGCTGCAGAAATGAGAAGCACGATAATATTAGCGTGGCTGTCCATTTCTTAATGCCGGGCCAGTTTATGGGTCGTTGAGGGTCGTCAACTCCATTCCAGATGCTCTGCGTCTTTCTGGTTAGCATGGATCTTACTACTTTAGAGTTTGCCTTTGAGTAGGGCGCACCTGGTCGGCACGTGATAAATCAGCAGCATCAATCGCTAAAGCCTCTTCAGAGACTGCGGGCGCGCCCTTCTCGTGGTCAGAGTCCGTGAGCTCCATGAGTTCTACTGGCAGTACTCTCGCTTTCTGTGAAAATGAGGATAATATCCAGGAGATCTCGTGAGGGCTGTCATGTTTGGTAGAAGAGAGTGCCTAGAGGGCTGGATACAGAAAAGAGCGAGGAGGATTAAGCGTAGGTGGGATCCCAACGAATGATCGGCCCAATGGTAAGTAGTTTCTCAGGAAGTAACAGTCCTGCATCGCTTTTTTTTTTCTCGAGATGTCACACAATCTGACCATGCTGCATTAGTACCTGACTAACTCCAACTTTACAATCTCATTTGGTGATAAAAAGGTTCAGAGGTAGCAATACGACCATGCCATGATACCTACCCAGGTAGGTAGCGCACCAACATGTTGGTAGTATTATATGCAGATACCATGAGGGAGATCGCTTCGAAGTGTCTTCGCCCATATGCTGTGCCACCAGGTCATAGTTCCTTGCGTTTCTTAAGTATATATAAGAATGTACCTATGATGGGTTTTACATAGTTGGAAATAAATACATCACGTATGTATAGCTTGGCAGGAATCGGACCTTACTCCCGAGATAAGCCACCCGGTACATATATGTGGGATGTTGCGCGGGTGCCTACATAGACCGGCAAGTACATACCCGTAAGTACCTAACATTAGTCTAATATTCCTGCAAAGTACCTCTATTTATGGTCCCTGCAGACTCTTCTAGTAGGACAGCTTTTCGACAGGGGATGTGATAGCAGGTGTACAAGTTGGACGTCTCGTGAAGATCTTATTGGTGAACGTGGGACAGAGCGGGGAATCTCTTGATTATGGGCGGGACGTAGGCCGCAACCAATCGAGGAACACCTTCTGAGCTCTGCCGCAATCCGACCAACAACCTCACATGGTTCCCTCTCTAATTTACCGGCGCAGAAAGCTGGGGACAAACAATGAATGATAGGCCTAGGCCATAGGACTATTGGGACAGGTTACATCCAGGCTAGCTAGACCACGGATTGACATTGTCCCGGACTGACAAAATTCCCTGGTATAACCAAGATTTGATAACACCCGACCGGGGTGTTTGAGTCGTATTTTTCGCCTTTTTTTTGGGCCATGGCTGATTACCATATTGGAAGGTGTTGAGATGGCGGGGGATGTCACGTCAAAAGTTTCTAAAGAATACTCAGGTGAATCAAAATGCGCCATATGACTATTATATTACATAAACGGTTGCTACGGTCGCTTTCTGCAAACCGAAGCTATTATTGGAGCTCATACGTCGCCCTTTTAAGTGCATCTTGGCGTCGAAGAACTGCCACACTATTTGTGCTGAGGAGTTAGCTTGAGGCTCAGTCTTGTAGCATGTAACATGTATAACCGCTGCCCGGTTTGACGATAATGCAAGGGATAATTCACTGCACGCACGTCTCGTAAAGCGCAGCTCTAGTCCTAAACAACGTGACCAACACATGCTCCGGCGTGCCCCTAACTCTCCTTAACCCAATGGAAAGGTTCCGGAGAATATCAACGTCCGCACCTCAATGCTCCACCGGGGGTTCACGGTCACCGGAGGATGAGCTAATTGGACACTGGAATGCAACGCATCTGGCAGATGTTAGAGAGTCAGACACGCGCTGAGAATGAGAGAGAGGGTGACGGTGGATTCTTCCATACATGGTGCTTGAACTCTGGGCTCCGAGTCAAAATGCTTGAATATCAAAGTTTCCTCGGGTGTCTGGTTCTTCAGATAGTACCACCTCTGCTCTGGCGCATACTTGACGTAGTAGTTCGTACTGACGCTGCCCTGGCGGACCGAGTCTGTTTCAACAAGGTCTTCAGGCTTAACGGTAGTGCCATCACAAACGGCTAACGGCCATTCCTCTACCGGATTGCAAAGTGGCTTCCACACACTATAATAGTGTTATTAAGGTGATTGGCTAGATAAGTGCCTGTACCTACTTAACGGCTCTGATGCGTTGACGCATGATTTCTCTGGCGCAACTTGGAAAGCTATTTTCGATTCGCTGCAAGATAGACGTAGGACCCGCGTCAATATGAGCGTAGTTACTAGGAAGCAGCGGCTGAGTCTGGTCACTAAAGTTAATCCTCGTCTCCGTCGCTGCAGGACGACTGGTACGGATCTTGTGAGCGGCCCTGAGCATTAGCTCTGATTACCAAAAATAAGCACTCATTTGCATATCTTACCCTCCAATCGAAGATAAACACAGTCCCAACGTCATCAAGCTTATCTTGAAGCATCTTCTCGATAGCTGATAGATAGCGAGATACGGCTGTTTCCTTATCTAGAAGATCGTCAAATCCTGGAAGACAACGTGTAGTGAAACCGTGTGTGTCGAGCTCAAATTCAATAGCTTTCTCCCGAAAATCTTCAAGCTCGACTTGCTTTTGATCCCACAGCAAGTTTGTCTTGCGTTGGTCCGGTGAATTGGGAAGGACGTTGGTGAATATCTGGAAAGGACGCTCCTTCTCGTAAAGTGAGCTCCATTTAAGGAACTGGATGAAGCCTTTCTCGGCCATCACTAATAGTTCTGCGGTAAAATGGAAGTAATGGGAGATTGGAGAGTTAAGGTATAGTTTGTGGTTGACACGAGAGCGGTTAGATCACAACATTTTTATCGTGACGACGGCCAGCATGACAGACTCGCGATAGATAGACAACGTGTAATAAGATATCCGATGTTGAGAGCTAGTTACTGGTATGCATAAATCGACTTGTAGTCATCATATGCAATACTTGCATGGACGTGAGCGGCTACCTTCGGTGGGTCGGCCTTTGACAGAAGCTGTATGGTACTTCTGTTAATCTCCTACAAATAGAAATATCATTCTTTTGCTCATATCTACGATACCTAAAAGGTTGGATTTCGTGCATGAAGAGAACAACCTCACGTCGGAGAGTAACCTCACCCGGGCTGACTGGTGGCGGACCACCTGTTTGCTGCGATATGTACGGTGCATCTCTTGCATCCTTTGTGACTACCCCTTATTTTACGTATTCGTTTGCCTGTCGTGATATGATTCGGTGACTTAATTAGCACCCCGCATGCAGCTCCTGAACAAGAGACCTCCTTCGTATTATGTGGTATACCCTGGATGATCGATGTCGTCTTGACAGGTCTTTCCTTTCCCGTTGCGGCGGATCAAGTGCCTTATCGAAACAAGCTCATGCATGTCTTACAGGAGGTTAACGAGTTATATGCCACGCTTCTTGTAGCTGCCCTCCTAATGGTCATGTATCTGAGTGGCGATGTAGGTGTCTTTGAACCACCCGTGATCATTAAATCCTTGGCTGTTACATTGATTGAACCTTCGTTCTTTAGTACAGACAATAGAGCCTGCATAGAGTATCATCTGGAGCTTATCTATGAGACATGAAGTGGAAGAACGCAGTCTCCATTCACGACATTGGCACGTGCATTACAGACTTTGGACGTTGGTCGGTTAGAATATTACGGCAACGATAAGTCTCCCCAAAGTCAACAGCTATATCCTCAGATATAAAGTTATAACAGCCTGCGTTTAAACTAATAGGGAAACTGTATAAGCTTTCTTCAACCTTCAGTTCTTAAGGCCCTTGTACCTACCAATTTCTCTCCTTTAACATTCAATATGTCGAACCAGTACGAATCTTTTATCCAAGAAAAACTTCACCAGGCCGCTCAAGACACCAGGGCCCAGCCATGGAAGGCCAGTGTTGACACTCAAGCACCCGCTCCCTCGGAAGAGTGGGTTGACGTCAACCCTCTGACGAGCTTGGATGCTCGCACCAATGTTTTCCCCATGGGCAATGTTGACGCCCGCACCAATGCTTTCCCTATGGGAGAAGAGATCGATGCCCGAACAAATGTCTTTCCCATTGGAGGCGTTGATGCCCGTACCAATGTTTTCCCTATCAGCGAAGGTGTTGACGCCCGCACAAATATGTTTCCCATCAGCGGCATCGATGCCCGCACCAATGTCTTTCCCATCGGAGGTGTTGATGCTCGCACAAATGCGTTCCCAATGGGGGAAACCGTCGATGCCCGTACCAATGCTTTCCCAATGGGAGAAGTGAGCGCCTTGACCAATGCCTTTCCTATCGGAGACGTCAACATCTTGACCAATTCCTTCCCGATCTAAAGAAGAAGTGAGTAAGCGGTTTGAAAGTCCTCAGATTCATAGTCATGCTAACAGATATACTAATAGCCGTTATAGGGATGGTTCAACATATGGGTGAGAGGATCTGAAGAGAATTGCGGGTGAAGAAATCAATAAATCATTCCTCGGCTCGTCGAAGTGGATTTTATACTTGGGTTATGTAACTACTTCATTCTTTAGCTACTGTTCAATTGTATTCTATCTCATATTTTGCAACACTTATGCCAGTACGTGTAACTAATAGTGCTACGTGGGTGGTGAGCTTAGCTCATGTTGGAAGATTTATGATAAGTATGAGGAGAATGGTATGATCATCATCACATGGATCAGCTCTCATTGTTAGGCGCTGCAGATCTTGCATTGTGCAGTTATGCCACGTGTGCAACGACTAAAGCTCTTTAAACCCTTCGTTCTCAGATTTCATGATGTACTGGATGATAGAATACATGAAATACAGAATAGTGACCTTATGGAGCCTAGGATGTATCAACCGGTAGTCCCGTTCTCGGTGGCAGCGGAGGCCTTCTCGGACGGTCGCCACATGAGCCAGAACGTAAATGGACCGACTTTGTCTGCGACTTCTTTCCACTGAGAATCTGGGTCATCTGTAGTAGGGATGTTGACGTTCTCTTCAATGTACTCAAACCCATTTGCTTCATACAGCGGTCGCCCATGGGGAGTCGAATCTAGGTAAAAGTCTAATCCTGTTTCATCAGACTTTTCTATACCCCAGTTCATGAACTTCTGCCCAACCCCCATGCGGCGGTAATCTGGATGGGTATAAATAATAAAGAGGTCTGTACTTTGTTAGTAGCAGGCTTTCGCTTGGGGGGTGTTACGGTCCCGTTCTAGTTTCGATCCGTGACAATGCTGGCTACGCATAGGTGGCAGCACGGACTACCGCTATCCATATGTATCACCGCAGAAAAAACACTTCTTCTCTGGGACATACAGTATGGTATCGCCGGGACCTCCAACAATTTAGACAGTGAGAGAGTATACTTACAGATGTGCGGTTTCTGCGCTACTTTAGACCGTGGGCGATTGTGGTTTACAAGGGCTTTCTCGACAAACCTGCGGGAGCCATCGTCCGGGAACCAAGACACGGTTGGGGGGGTAGGGTTTGCAAATGGATTCTCCTTGTGTATGTTCCAAAGCGCGCCGGCGGCTATCTTCCCGGTGTCTTCGTCGACCACTTTCTGCCAGTAACTTGAGGGATCATGGGTATGCCAAAGCTTTAAGCGGTCCGCGGCTTCTTTGATGGCGTCTTCACGGGCCTCAGCCCCCTCGCCATGAATCGGGAAGAAGACGTGGAAAAACTTCTGCGGGGGATCCTCGTAAGACTCGAACAAACAACGAGCTAGCGCGGGGAAGTCGTTGTCGGGGTCGATCTCTTGGAGTGTGAGAGGCATGGTTTATCACTACGGTGCTCGGAACACTGTGCAGATCACCAGGCAGATTTTGAAAAGTACTTAAATCGAATACAAGTCCGCGAAACGTAAAGGAAAAAGAGACAGAACGCGGGCTATGAAGGACGTTGTTCTTGCCAATCACTCGACTCTCTCTTATTCAATTGCGACCGATAAAAAGAAGATAGGGCGACCGCTACATTGTACCACCTGTCGGCTAGCAATCGATAATGCCGTGACTCTAATTTCGCCCAGGGAGGACCAGGGATGGCTTCTTCTGCCGTGATCTATGTTGTGCGACAACTACCTACCAACGTGCGGTTGAACTTGGCGTATAGGAAGTGTGGGGGATTACCATCGCGTTGAGCGGGACCTCTCTTCCAGACTCGTCCATAGGACTTGTTGAGCCTCATTGAACAAACGGGGATGTTCATGGCGGAAGTAACTGGATTCGGGGAGCTGGGAAGGAGGGATGGAATTACGAATTACGGAGTGCGTCACCAAACATTACCCCATGCCTGTAGCTTCCTATCCAAGTCAACGTCGTAGTTCGGTCTCCGGTGCAACATAGGATTTAGTACGGGGCAGGTACAGACCCTTGTCATGCCAGGGTCGTCACCCAACCCAGGTTAGGTCGGGTAGATATCTCACCGTCCCTAATGTACCGTAATTACCCCTCATCACCACTGCCCATTGCTTGATAGAAAATCTTCATAATGGCACTTAGTGACTGGCCTCGCATCCCCGATTGGCCGGAAACCGACAGAAACTCGCCTGGTGCTGCGGAAGCACAGGCACAATTACTACTCCAACTCCTTATGCAGGCTTATGTTGCATTGCTTGAGACTATTGGCGACGGCTAGATAGTAGTTGCTTAGAGTTTAGTGACGAGCCACGAAGTTTATGCTATGCTACGCTATGCTATACCTTACCACCGCAATACTGGGAACGGGTATTCGTCTACATTGACTTGATAGCTATTTAGTATCCGTGGATCTCCGACTCTCAGGTAAAATCTAGCATATTCTCAACGAGACTCTCCAGCGGGAAATGACACCACCGGCCCGTGCGGGAGCAGGCGCCAGAAATCACCGAACTATTGGCTTCTGGTGCCGAAAGTTGGCCGCAGCCAGAACATAGGGTGGCGTGATAGTGTATGGCTCTATCTATGGTAGTACATTAGCGAGAGATGGTAAAAGCAAGGGATGCAGTTGAGTACGTACTCTAGTCCTCATATGGTTGCCCTTCGCCCATAATACCGATACTGTCGTATTCGGCCGGGTTTCAGTCACATCAACATCCAGCTACATCTTGGCTACCTTTTCCTCAATGGGAGTGTTCTCGCTGTCCTCTAAGGTAGACCGATGCGCGCTATATTCAAACAGGATGGGCGTTCTTCTCGTCAGAAAGCGAATGGAACTGTGTTATCTGTAAGTCCCGCGCAAGTCTTGGTGTTTTAGGTTAGGCTTTTGGCCATGGGCCAATACATCAGTGAGACCTGTCACACTCCAGTCATTTTGCAACCATACGTCCCATCATGTTCATTTTCTTTAGGAACAGCTCTACACATGCTCTCATGTGAAAAGGAAAGGGGAAATTCAACGGCAAAGTGAGTTTGAAAACGAAGCTTATTCCAGTCTCACCCGCCTGAATATTATTTTTCTTTTCTTGAATCTCTGTGCTGGGAAATGCCTCATGCGACACACCTGCCATGTATCGTAGAGAGGTTGCCGCCGGCGCCAACGACAGAGGTCACACAGCGCAGATTCTTCTTTGGTTCATCTTCATAGTGTCGGTTCTCACTGTGGCGGCACGCCTGGGGACGAAATATGCTTTGACTCGTAAGCTGGGACCTGATGATTACCTCATGCTGGCAGCTCAGGTTAGTCTCTCCATATGTGGCGCCTGTTATCGGCCACACCTAACTCTTACAGGCTGCGTACCTGGCCCAGTGCATTACAGTATCCCTGAGCATCACCAGTGGTCTTGGGAAGTCAGTCCATGAGTTGAGCGACGTCACTGTCGACAACTTCCTCAAGGTATGAGGCATTCCCTCTGTCGTCGTTGCTGGATGTCTTGAGCTAATTAGAACGTATATGAAGGCGGATTATGCCGGTATTATCTTCTGGCTTGTCAGCTTGACCCTCGTGAAATGGTCGATATCTACATTCACGCGGCAACTCAGCCCGAGTAGAACACATAAAAGGCTTGAATGGGCTCTCCGCGGCGTATTTGGTCTTTGGCTGTTGACATCGGCATTCGCTTGGCTTTTTCAGTGCGCGCCACCCATTACGTGGGACTATATACACGGGTCTAAGTGTGTCAATCAGGTACGAAATATGAGATTCTACTCCTCGTTCACATAGAGAAATAATCCGCTAATCGACGGAAGCACGCATTATGGAGCTATATCGCTGTTTTGAACATCTTGACGGACATAGCTATAGTAGTGCTCTTTACTATGATCATCGCAAAGCTTCAGATCTCTCGCGCCAAGAAGACAATCGTTCTGACAATCTTTCTCACCCGACTGCTGTAAGTTTGACACAGGGGCGTTTTGAACTACAAGACCACTAACTTTGCAGCAGGGTTGTTGGTGTTGCCATTGCACAGCTTTACGTATTTTTGAAGGTGTTCTCCTATTCCGACCCGACAGATACACTATGGCTACCGGTGCTTCTGAACCAAGCTGTCCTCGCCGCAAGTACGATCACGGCGTGCGCCCCATACCTCAAGCCGTTCATGGAAAGCCTTGAATCTGGCATCATTCGGATAGAGAGCGTTCCCGGGCCGCCAGAGGGATTTCAACCGGGAAGAATTGGGACCGGCGGATATCACCTCAGCAACATGAGTAACTCGGTTGCATGCTCAAGTCGGGCAACATCATGACAGTCTCACACTTGTATACTTCATTTCATTGTTAGCGAACAAAACATAAAATCAGTAATTATGGCACGGATGACTGTAGCGGGTGGTCATAGCAGCATTTCCGGAAGAGCGGTTAATTTTCATGACAAAACATCATGTATATTATCTCGGTGTTATGAAGAACATGCAACCATGTAACTTTGAAGCATGCATCAGTCCACTTGTGTTCAACCTACATATAAGATATACTATTTTTCGGTAAAATGCATCTCCCGTTAGTTCCCTGCAGCAATGATAGGGAGCTGAAAAACACATGGCTACAGGGAGGTGATAAGGACAGTAATAGGTGGCGTTATGCAGCACACGCAGTAGGTTACATGTCACACACTGCAGAGAAGAATTCTTAGAAAGTCTGGAAAGTCTGGGTGATGGAGGATAGGCCTGCTCGCCAACAGAAAGGAGAACTTGCATACCATTCGGCCAGCTGGAAAAACATACCCCAACAGAGGGGCCTGTCTATTTTGTGCGACGACGTTACATGGCAGTCAGAGACTAAGGACGATAAAACCGGATTGGTGTTATAGCTGAGCTGTTAGTCGCATATTTTCCATTTCACAAGCGAATCCCTTGGATTTCCCTGACCGGTAATTAATAACATTTTCTGCTCCGACTGCGTGTCAGGTTTGACCCTGAATGTACTTGTTGCCCACCAAAGGTCGGGTTTCAGGGGCTACTAAGCGTGTGGCCGGTAGTCCATCGCTCTTTCTGTTTTTACATATTATCATATGCATCACCAATTCTGAACTGATTTTTTGTGCAACGTCGTTCAACCTGAACTGATCTTCTCTACAATTGCCTTTTCTCATTCTTTTCCCTTCCCCCCTGCAATAATCCCCTAGATTCCATATACTATAATTATTGCAGTTCGTCAATATGATGGACAATGCAAATGATTCGGACGGGAGAACCGACATGCCCCTTGAGCACAAGGGCTCAGCGGCCCTGACATATGCTTCGCGCGACGATGCTACTTTAGCCCGCCTGGGAAAGAAACCAGTTCTTAGGAGGAACTTTGGTTTCCTATCAATTTTGGGTTTCAGCTGTACGGTCCTCATCACCTGGGAAGGCTCTCTGATGTAAGTTTTTATCGCCTAGCAATATCTACAAGTTGGTTAGAACCGTCGGCTAACACTAAAGTAGCACATTTCTAGTTGGATTGCAGAAGTAAGCGCTTCCCCCCCCTCCAATCTGCCAGAATCTAATCTAACTGGTCATACTCAGTGGCGGTCCATCGGGCATCATCTATGGATTTATCGTCGTTTGGTTTGGAACTCTCTCTGTATTTGCCACTCTTTCTGAGCTGGTTTCTATGGCCCCTACGTCCGGTGGGCAGTATCACTGGGTCTCCATGCTTGCGCCGCCATCATCCCGAAAGATTCTCGGTTATATGACCGGTTGGCTGACCATTACCGGATGGCAATCACTCGTTGCGTCCGGCGGCTACGTCACGGGGACCATGATTCAGGGCATTGTACTCCTTACACACCCGGAATATGTAGGGCTCAACTGGCATGGCACGCTTCTTTTCTGGGGTATTATTCTATTCGGGTACGGCATCAACACGGCTGTCGGTTCGCTCCTCGCCAAGTTCGAAGGTTTCATCCTCATCCTCCATATCCTCGGCTTCTTCGCTGTTGTCTTCCCGCTGGCGCTTCTAAGCCAACATCAAACACCTGCGGACGTGTTTAACACGTTCCTGAATCTTGGTGGTTGGCAGACGCAAGGCCTATCGCTGAGTATCGGGATTACTGGGAGCGTTTTTGCATTCCTAGGCGGTGACGGCGCGATTCATGTAAGTGACCTTTCTTAAGCAAGTAGCGTTTTGACTGCCGAGGAGGCTTCATTCTATCGAGTACTTACTTGCTAACGACATAAAATAAAACAGCTGTCGGAAGAAATCCGCAACGCTGCGGTGGTCGTCCCTCGCTCCCTCATGATCGGTCTTACTATCAACGGCTGCCTGGGCTTTGGACTGCTAGTTGCGACTCTGTTCTCGATCGGCGATATTGACCAGGCACTAGCTGAGAACCCTCAGTACCCCTTTATGGCCATCTTCAAGAATGCAGTAGGATCAACGGCCGGTGCAGCTGTCATGGCCGCTATTGTCATAGTCATGTCTTTTAGCGCTACGACGGGTTGTATCGCATCGACTTCGCGACTATACTGGGCCTTTGCGCGCGACCGCGGCCTGCCTGGGTGGACGTTCCTCAAGCAGACGAGTCTGCGAACCGGAATTCCGCGGTACGCTGTACTGCTCACTTCAGCCATCGCCATCGTGCTATCGTTGGTCAACATAGGGAGTGCCACGGCGTTCAACGGCGTCATTTCGATTTCAATCGCGGGGTTATTCGGCTCGTACCTCATTCCGGCCATCCTCCTCCTCTACCGCAGACTCACGGGAGGTATCCACGACTATGTCCCACATGATGACGGTGCTGTCGTAAACACGATCGGTACGACACTGACATGGGGTCCCTGGAGATTACGGGGCATCCTTGGTATCGCGAACAACATCTTCACCTGCATTTATCTGATCTACATCTTCTTTTTCAGCTTCTGGCCGTCATACCGCGAGGTCAATGCAGCTAATTTCAACTATGCGGTGCTGGTGTTTGGCGCCGTCGTGCTGTTTAGCGCGTTCTACTACGCTGTTTGGGCTAGGAGAGTGTATACGGGACCGTTAGTCGAAATCCGTCACTAAGATAAAATATAATGGTCTCACCCCAGACATATCCCCCCCGGGAGCTATTGCTCTAGGACTTATGGGTCATGTATGTACTTAATTCATCATTTAGCTAGTGCTATTCACATAAAATCCTTGTCTCTATATTGTTTAATAAATATCATGTTACATGTTTTCCTCACCCATATTAAAGCACACACACTCTTGTTGTCTCTCCTCAATTTGGCAAGTACATGATACCAGTCTCATGAACATCGTGACCCTCGGGCCCTAGGTAGCGACCCGTCTTAAAACTACGCAGACGTTTGACATTAGCACAGCCATCCTTTATCACTTTGTAATGCTTTATAATGCAAGTAGCGAAATGATAGGACATACCTCCAGTGCAAATTACCCAGAGCAACGTAGCGACAGACTTCGACAAAGTTGAGCACCTCGCTATCTATCCGCTCTCCGTAGTAGGGCAGCTCGACAAGCGCCGTATACCAACGCCTATAGCAACCGTCAATGAGGGCGCCGATCTTGTCGACGGATTCTTGGATTGTCATGTTCTGGTGCGAGAGGATCGAGATCAGGTTGTAATCGACGCCGAGTTCCTGCATTGGGGGGAAGGTTATTAGTCAACCGCTTCTTGTAATTAGGTATGATTTCTAAGTAATAATCTTTTTTTTTTTTTTTCCCCTAGAGTTGCGTCTGCTAAAAGGGGGAGAGGTCCACTTACGAGATCCTTGCGATAAGATAGCAAGTCGTTGACCCTACAGCATTCGAGTTAGTGGCTAGCCAAATGGCTTGGGTTTGATGGTAGGTAATTATGTGTTAATGTTAATATAGGATGACGTACAAGAGCACTAGATCGGCTGATACACGCATGCATTCTTGCAGCGAGTTGTGCTGGAAGACGCTCTCGGGGAGCTTCACGCCCTGGCCGTACTCGGCCACGGCGATGGCCGGGTACGCGCCGATGGTGCCCCGGCGCATGTTGATGTATGTGTCCACGTCGCTGGTCAAGACCTCGCCTCTGGCGAACTGCCAGACCTGCGTGATCAGCTCGTTGAAGTACCGCTTGTGCTGTTCTATGTATCGCTGTTGCAGTTCTGGGTGTTCTGCGTTAGTCATTTGCATATGGCCTCATTGTTTAGATCCTCTGGTGGCTGGTTATGTGTTGGGGCTGGCTAATTACCTGGCGACGCTCTCTTCACCAGCCTATACCAACATGTCTGGAAGACGTAGCGGATCGGGTTCTCTTCCGGCGTATATATCTTGGATGTTTTTCCCATGATGGCTATTGTTGCATCGATCTCTTCTTGTGCTACAATTGGATCACTCTTCAGGTGGCCCTCGTCGAACTCTATAAAGAAAAAGAGCGTTAGTACGTTATAGCATCGTTCCGCTCTGGCGATGATGGGATTCGCTCACGATCATCGAATAGGAATACCTGTAAAGCATTGGTTAGCATTTGGTACACTTTAAGAATGGTACACTCTGTGAATAGCTGTGGCAGTTGTTACAAGAAGTGAAAGAAGAGAGAACACACCCAGTGATTCCAATCAAGCATCATCCTCAACGCCTCTTCGTCGGCATTGGGTGCCCATATAGACGCAAGATAGCACAGATCAACTCTAGAATTCTTTTGGCTCGTCTTCTCGTCCATCTTCATGATCCTGTAAGAAATATTAGTTTATGATTCCGAAGACTTATCCTGGATGGATGTTGTCACCTACTTCGCGATCCATCTGTCACCCTCAATCTTTACTTTGAAGTAGTTCGGATTCACCACCGGCTTCGAAGCCATTATAGAAGAGAACAAATCAGGGACGCGTACGGAGCGCTTCGATTCCTGCTCCGGCTCCTTGAAGGCGCCGGCGCCATTACCGACGGCACAATTGGCGGCCTCGAGCCGAATTGTTGACTGGGATTCATCTTTGCTGCTCGGGTATTGGAAGATGGTTTCGGTCTGGGACGGGGCAGAGACTATCATCTTGGCGGTTGGGCTATGAAAATGAGCGGTGATTACAGAGGATAGAGTCTTCAGGGCTTAACAGAAAATTATATTGGTATGTCTATTTAGTACCAATAACCAATCTGACCTCGTATATAAGGGATGGAAGTTTTGTGCTGTAGTTGTACGAAAAATATATTGTTACTGATGAGATATTAGCAGATGACTCATTATAGTGGTTATGTCTACACGCCTGCTTATCAAGTACAACAACAGGGTATTACCTGTAAAGGTAAAGAAGAATATTCTATTTGATATCTCTTCATTTAAGCGTTTTAACACTGCTGCGGACCAACGGGTACGCCGGTCGTCTATAAGGGTAAATGACGAGTTCTAGAAACGGATTCTACAGCCGCCTGTGGACTCACACCGATGATAGATAACACACCCCTTGGCGAAGAATGCGAACACCTTAAAAGGAAATTACCACGCCGAGGAAGGTATTTGACCCTTAGCGATGGGGCTCCTGGGCTAGAGATTGCTCACCTTGTGGATCTCGGCCTTGTGGGTAATCGCACGCATGATACAATACCGAGCTGACAAAGTGTGGGATTCAAGCAAGTTACCAGGCTCAACAATCATGCCAGCTAGTGAAAGTAACTAATTATGAAACCGATGAATGCTCTATAATACATGAAGTGCTACTCAGAATGTCTCGTGATGTTCTCTTGCTTAGCCACTCATTGTCTCCAATGTAGCCACGAAAAAGGGGTAGCATGTAGAAAAGCATGCAGGTAGTAAAGATCCTCAAGTTTCAGCAGAGAACTAGCTATGTCGCGTTAAACTGCTCCAACTCCATCTTAATCAAATCCCAGGTCTCCGTGCGCAAATAGGCATGAAGCCAGTAATTGCCATCACCATCCTTACCGTAGACAACAAACGTATCTCGCGGACTGTCCGCCACCGCCAGCGTAGTACCCCAATAAGCAACAGGCTTCACACTTAACTTATTATTATCGTCTTTACAACCCCCCTGAGATTTAGCAGGATTTACAATAACAGCAGGCCCGAAATCCGCATGCTCCAAGAACTGCGCCTTGCTCCAGTTCGTGCAAGCAATCACGCGCGCAGTATCCCGACTCACGAAAAGGGGCATAGTACCAAGATTAGTGAACCAGTCGCGCGCGAGACGCACGAGGGAACGCACCTGCGCCTCTCCCGTCTGCTCGATAATGGATCTGCGGATCCTACCCGCTAGACCGCCTACGCTGAGATTTTGCGCTTCGTCAGCCGTGAGGAGCGTTGTGCTGGGCAGGATCAGGTTCTGGAGGTATGCGCGTGATCTTGATTTTGATTGTGATTGTGATGGAGACTGAGACTTGAAGACGTCGAGGCGTCCGCGTATGTCAAAGACATTGCATATAGCGGCCGAATAGCCCCGTGGCGCAGAAGAGAGGACCATTCGCGCGCCCCATGCCGTTATCAAGTCTCCGTCGCTCACGAAAGTGACACACCCGGACTCGCCACTTCCCTTGTTCTTTCCATCTATGCCCCTGTTGTGGGTGACAGGCCAGAGTCCTTCCTCGGCCTGCTTCCGCAGGTGCGATAGGAAGCAAGCGGGTAAGTAGATATGTTTCGTCTCAACATTACGCCGTATCAGGGCATCCCATATGAATCGCGCAATGAAAGTGATGAGCGAAAAACCCCTCGTCTGCCGACTTTCCAGAACAAACTCTGTTTCCTTTGCTACTAAATCGTCTGGCGTACCCACCGATGCCATGGCGTCTTCCCATGCCCCCCCGAGCTCGACGTCGAGGTTGTCGGCTCTCGAATCGCGAAGAGATTGGCTCCACGCTTTCAACAGACCGGCCGTGCCCATGGCGTCCGATAGGGAGTGAGGAAATGTGATGCTAACCAATGTACCGTCTGTAAAGGAGTTAATGAACAGGCAGATCAGCGGCTCGTCGGTGCTCAGGTAATGTTTGACGTTGTTCGGAAGCGTGGATGGGATGCTGAAGCTGCGGAATGCGTGGCATCCCTCGTGAAGTGAGGGGCTATCGCCTGTTTTACGAGGGAGTTGGCGAGCCAGTGGGTGGGAGCTCATGGTAGTGGCATGTTCGACGTGGGAGAATCGGAATGGTGGACGTTCAGGACTGAATCGTCCCGGGACATGGATTTCCAATTTGCCGTTTTTCTGTTGACATTGTTATCAGCTATTTATTCATCTTACGCGATATCGTGTGCAACTTTAAGATGCTTCCCAAAGTATGCCCAGACAGTGTGTCACTTACGTTTTGACGGAGCCTCCCCCCGAGTTTCCTCCAGTCGCCAGACCCAAGCAACAATGCTAGAGAATCGCGCAGTCTTTTTGTGTCAAGCACATGGTCGTATCGGAAAGTATAGCTTATGAGCGAAGATTTGACGATCGCGGCCTGGTCTATGAAATGGACTGGATAGATTGTATCCAGTTCTTTTGATGGGCTCACACTCACACCCTTTCGTGTTGCACTCCTTCCGCTTACGCCTGAGAACACCTCTTTCAGGAATGACAGAAGAGGCTTCCTCAGGGCATGTATACCCAAGGTTAACAGAACGGAGAAGACGAATGTGAGCGCATGCATGGCGGATAATAATTTGCCAAACAATACTGATCAACTGATAGGGAATCAAAATACTGGGAAAAATCACTCTAACGCCAGGCATAGCGTGAAAACTCTATGCTGTTATGATTGATTTTGTATTTTTGCTTCATCGCACCTGACTAGTTGTCGCCATACTACAAGCCTACCAAGACCCAGTCAAGGCCAAGACGTGTATGTCTACTTCCCATGTCATACCAAAACTATTCCCTATCTCGGTCTAGCTGCCTGCAGTTACCAACACAGCAACCACTCTTTTTGAAAGAAGGAAGACCCCCAAGTAAAGATTTTACGAAGCATACGGGGGGGTCTCACCTTGCTGAATAAAAAAGACTCGAAATTGGTAACTAACGAGCGGCTAATCCGATATAGGGCTGATGGTGTTGCGCTAGTCTCGAAGCTTAACGGCCGCTAACCTAAAGGATAAATCCGCATCTGGTAAATGCCTGTCATTGGCCTAGACTAGTCTCGCGCTTCTGGTCTATTTGAGTCTAATCTGGTCCAAGAGTGAATTACTTACACCTCTACGGGTTGCTGAAGACGGGGTTGTACCGATAGGTCGTTCAAGCTTAGAGTGAAAGTGAAAATTTGGGCTTGGTGTGTTGGTCTTAAGTAGTAGAATATCAATAGAACATTTGCAAATCTTCTGGTGGTGGGGAGTACGTAGTTGTTTTCATCTTTCGACAAGCCTGTTAGTAACACATTAGGCCGTCACCATGAGCGCTATAGACATCACTACGCCGGTGCTTGCCAAGCTAAATACCATAACCAGTAACCTGGCCAATGGGAACTACAGTGAGCTCAACATCCGAGATGCTGGCGCCGTTATGGGCGTACTACTGGGCGTCTACATTCTATATGGCATTCTGTTAGCTATCTACCGAGTCACATTTCATCCGCTTGCTCGTTTCCCTGGGTACTGGATCTGCGCCGTCTCAGAATGGTACGAATTCTATTGCTACGTTGTCAAAGGGGGCCAATGGGGGAACGAGGTGAAGAAGATGCATGAGAAATATGGTATGTCTTCTCTTCGGCTACATATTTTGTCAGGGATTTATGACTTACTGAGCCGCGATGGGCGGATTCAGGACCTATCGTGCGCACTAGCCCGTGGGAGTTGTCCATTCGCGATCCCGACTTCTACAATCAGTTGTACGTCGCTGCCTCGACTCGCAGGACGAACATGTGGCCGCGTGGCAGGGAAGGCAATGGGTTTGAGAGTAAGTATTAACGAAACTGCCGATGTGATACTTCACCACACTCGCGGAAACATAGGCTCATAAACATGATGTACTGCAGGCTCCCATCACCTCTCTGTTCCGCACGACTTGCACCGCGCGCGAAGAAAGGTAAGATTTCCAAACTAGTTAGCTTCATACTGCGAGATCCATATCATTAACAAACCTTCCAGCATCTCGAGCCATTCTTCTCGCGCCAGGGTATCACGCGCGTCGAGCCCGTAATCGCAGAAGAAGCGATGAAACTAGATGCCCAACTACTGTCCCTGAGCGGATCCGGTACTGTCGTCCACATGGACCACGCGCTGGCGGCCATGACGGGAGATGTGATCGGCTACGTATCCTGCGGCATGCACCCAGATCTTGTTGATGAGCCGAACTTTACGCCGTCGTGGTATGAACTCATGGTGAAGACGACGACGATCGCTCCGCTATTTCGGTGTTTTACCTGGATGAATAAGTGAGTTTTATCTCTTCCCATTCTCAATAATCTCCCTAATTTGGCACATGAGTCAGCTTCTAATGCTTATAACATAAACTAGGCTCATGCAAAGCTTGCCCGCCTCAGTTTTGGAAGGCGTCTATCCCAAGGGAATATCCAACATGATGCTCGGCAAAACAGGACGTCAATACATCGAGAAGATTCGGCGCGAGATTGATGCGTCCCCGGGGTCAAAGCAAGATCTTAAATGGAACTCTGCCTTCCACCACTTGCTCTCGAGCGATATCCCCGAGTCAGAGAAGTCGATCAAGCGGCTACAGGCCGAATCCATGATTTTCTTACTGGCTGGCACCTTAGCCGGGGCGCACACGCTCACCTTCGTGGTCTTCTACGTGCTCGCAAACCCGGACATCGAGAAGCGGTTGTGCGCCGAGCTGGCGCCTGCCTTTACCGCGTCGGATGGCGGGATGAGAATGCCTACGTGGGCTGAGCTGGAGAAATTGCCGTATTTGCAAGGAGTCATTAAGGAAGCTTTGAGGTGAGTGAATGAAAGAAAGACGAATAAATCGAGGAGAGAGAGAGAAGTATTAGCATGCTAACGAGCGCTCTTAGACTGAACGGCCTTGTCGGTAACCTTGCGAGGTGCTCTCCCGATGAGCCTCTTGTGTACAAACAATGGGTAATCCCCATGAATGTACTCAACACCCTTATTTCACTAGACAGCCTAGCTCTCGAGCCTATGTCAATGCTAACAGTGTTCTTGATCTCAGACACCTGTGGGCATGTCGATCTACGCCATGCACACCGACGCCTCCGTATTCCCTGACCCTCTGACGTTCAAGCCGGAGCGATGGGTCGGGAAGTACAATCCCAAGATGGACAAGCACTTTGTTCCCTTCACCAAGGGTTCGCGGAGCTGTCTAGGCATCAAGTACGTCTTCCCTTTTCTCTGTTTTTATTTTTTATTTTTTTGTCACTTTGTTTCTACCCACCTACCCAGCTATTCAGTGTTGAGTGTAGAAGAGATCACTAATCTGTGCTACAAAACCAAACAGTCTTGCATGGGCTGAGTTGTATATCGCCACAGCAGTCCTTTTCAGACCAGACGGTCCGAAATTGTCTCTGTACGAGACGGATGAGTCGGATATTAGGATTGTGCGTGATTATATCATGGGATTCCCCAAGCCGGGCGCGAGAGGTGTAAGGGTTACTGTGCAATAAGCGCGTGACGGGTCGCAGAGCTAGAGAATAGAGTTATAGCTTTGAACTACTTACATATATATCATATTATTCTGTTAGACTTTGTTGAAACGGGCTTCTTTGTAAGTTTTGTGAATTTTAAAATCCGTGCTTGTGTGATATTGATACTGTAACATGGAGCATGACCCAGCAAATGCTGCCACGGTCATGTTACTGCCCTGTTACTAGTAGGTGTCGCATTGACTGACTACGATCATTCTTCTGTGGGCAAGTAGTGAGACTGACGTAGCATAATTACAGAATAATTACGCTTCAACGCCACCTTGTATCAATTGCTTACCAAAGCCCGGCTGGCTAAGCGCGTTAGCAGGGATCACTAAGGAGGGGCCGCGACATGTGTATTCCATCAACCCGCTTTGTTTTTCGAAAAGCTAAGAGCGAAGTGTCGCATAGAATATATGCACTATTAGTTGTAGGCAAAATTGATGAGTCGTTCATTTTGTCATATATTATCCCTTGGCGGCTAGTGTCACCCTTGAGTACCGGGTAACTACGAATTTCTTGGCATTGCCACACATGCTGTCTTAGTAGATACAAGGACTTATCTAATTACTTCAAAGAACGGCCCTCTCTCTTACTGTCGTAACAGTAAACCTTCAATAGAATAATGACAAAGATAAGCACATGAACAACTTCAAACCTCGTTACAGAAACATGAATGCCATTTTAGATATTAAATAAATTGACACACGTATCTTCTATCATATCTATATAAGCAGTCTATCAAGGTGAGTAAAACGTCAAAAAGGGTCAATGAGTAATTAATCTCCTAATCACTCAAGCTCCTTTTCAACAGTGACCTTAACATGAGATTTAATCATGGCATTACCGCAGTCCTTCCACGTGACAGTCGAGGGATCCGTAGCATACAAGCTCAGCTCAAAGTGCGTGAAGAAGTTGGCGAAGGTGAGGTAGGACTCCATCCAAGCGACGCTGCGAGTCAAAATATCAGTAAATCATCATCCACCTCTCAAATCACGGCAGGGGATAGGTATGAAGGGAAGGGAAGGAAACGAAGAAAAAGTTTGGACAAAGGAGAGGGGATATCTTACTTCAACCCGATACAAGCTCTGCTGCCCTTGCCGAAGACGACGAGCCAGTGATCCAACTTCTCGTTATCTAACCAGCGCTCAGGCATGAACTCGTCGGGGTGAGGGAACAGGTCCGGGTTGTCGTGGACGGAGCGAATGGCCATGGAGACGGACGCGCCCTCGGGAAGATAGTGTCCAGCCCACGTGATGCCGCCCTTGGGTACGAGGCGAGGAATGGTGCCCGGTACGGGCGAGGACATACGCAGGGATTCTTTGATGACTGCTTTCTGTTGTTTTTGAAATCCAGGTGTGGTTAGTCATCTATACCATATAGTAGCATATACGGGTATAAGTGTGACATACCAGGTAAGGCAAGTCTCTAACTTGCTTGTACTCAAGGAGGCCACTGGGGTTGCGCGGCACGCTAGCCAGCTCCTCCTTCAGCCTTTCGAGCTTCTCGGGATGGCGTAGCAGATAGTATGTACCCATGCTCATGGTGTGAGAGGTCGTGTGTGTTCCGGCGAAGGCGAAGCTGTACGTCTCATCTTCAACGGCCTGGTGCGTAAGCGGAAGGCCACCGTCCTTGGGTCGAAGCAGAAGATCGATGACGGTGTTTCGGCCGTCTTCGGCCTTGTTGATGCCCATTTCATGCTCCTTGGCACGCTCCTGAATCCAACCCCTGATATTCTGCCATTTTTCGTCAGTATTACTGTAAGAGCGAGGCGACGCTAATAACCTGGCCCGCGACTTACTCTGCGGAACTCAAATTCACCCGGAATCAGCTTCTCAGCAAATCTAGTGGGGATATTGGAGGCAAGCCAAATCAAGATGGGGAAGTGCTTGAGCAGGAAGAAACTCTCAGAAAATGTCCGCAAGGTAGCAAGAAATGGCGGTTCTTCTTCTTCGGCTTCAATAAGGTTCAGCGACCTATCACACAGCACCTTCATAATAGTGTCGATGGTAATGCCGGTATAGAGACGCTGGATATCAAGCGGCTTCTTAGCATCGTAGTGTTCTTTTGCCTTGTTCAAAGCGTTGTTTACTACGCCTAGTACAATGTGTGACAGCGCTTCCATAGATGGAACAGAGAACAGGTCGTTGATCATCTTGCGACGACGCTTGTGGTAGTCGACGTCGACGATGGCTGGTAGCGCCTCCGCAATACCGCCTGACGTCTGGAAGAAAGCTGGATCTTTCACGTACTTGGACCCAGAAGAGTAGACCCTTGCAAATCCAAGTTAGCGATTAGAGCATGGATTATCACAGCACTGGCATCTACTTACTCGTGAAAGAATTCCGGGTCGTTGACGTGCACACGATCAGGACTTACACGAACGACAGGTCCTGTATTTCGGTTAGTACGGGCTATGCATATATGGAGGCGTGGTATGCTCATTGATAGTGGTGTTTTAAGCTGGACTCACCATATATCGCGTGTAGTCGAGGGTAATCTTTCACGTAATTTCCTCCGAGGATAACATCTTGATAGAACTCATACCAGTATGAGGCTCTGGCAAATAAAGGTCCTGGTATTTTGCTAAGAGGGTGAAACCATAGTCTCTGAATGATCACAGCCAACCAGTAAAGATTAAAGGCGGCGAAGCCGACTCCCGCCCACTCAAGAAGGGTGGTTGGCAGAGGTATCTCTGCAAGTAGACCCATGGCGCACGTGACTCGCAACTATGTAATAGCGTCAAGTGCAATATTGAATATCAGTCTGATCGGCGAGAACTACAGCCTGGGTCACGGAAAAGAATGCTTGGAATTGTTACTGAATCAGCAATGAAATGAAACTAAATACCTAGATATAAAGATCTTTCCCGTAAGTTTTTGTGACCTTTTTTTCAACGGTAGTCACGAAAGGGCACACGGCGGTCGAACAATTCGTAGGCAACCCGTTTCGCCCTGAGCCTCTGACCGATCGCGAATCTGGACGGCGCCGGGGTTGACCAGGGTATGGGCTCACCCCTGTACGGCGCCCGAATAGGCAATTCCCTGTTATGCATAACACCGCGTCAGCCACTTACACAGGTGAATCGTGAGACCGTCAGACTATGTAGAGTTTATCAATTCTTCCATGCAGTCGGTATTACCCAAATGATTCAATGAACAACCCTCTCATGGTGAAGAACCCATTCCTTCCCGCGACCCATGCTTGCTAGCAGTATGATGCTGCTGAAGATTAGCTTCGGTCCAGTTGATGGGTATAAGCTTTGTAATTAAGGTGCATTAGCAGTTGGGATTCTCCGATGCAACTCTAACTATAAGCATGCTCGCCATGCATACTCCCTAACCATGTTGTCACCGGCATCAGCTCTAGTTGTCAGCGACCCATCTAACTCCACAGGCACTAGAAGAAGGTGAAGGAACACGGTTGAACAGAGAGCATCCAACAATGTTAGGAAACTAGAAAATACCTACTAGGAGGTGGGACAACCACTACGTAATAAACCTTGGAAGTACATCTGTATTTAAACAGAGTTTGGAGGGGTTAAACCGGATAGAATGATATACAAAAATTGAATCAAGTAAACACTGTCTACCGATAACCTAGTAAATGAATATTCCTATGTGCTGTATATTACAATTATCGCAACTTGACTTCCAACCTTTACCAAGATCGATTTTAAGAAACGGTCACTTGTCTTTTGTTTGGTACCTTGTGTTGTTTAGAACAGGAGTCTATGAGTGCTTGCAAGATAAGTTCCAATCCAAGGAAATAAACATATCTCGAGGTCCGGTTTGTATTATATAGACAGCTTTAAATAAAAAGTAGTAGTGTTTAAGTTAGATAACCAGAGAAAGATAGCCTATAAGACCTAGAGTTACAGTGGGGCGACATTAATTAAGAGCAAAAATAAAGTTTACACTCTACCATTCTATTGTTTTCAACAACAAAAACTACTACATAATAAAATTAAAAAATTAAAAAAACCTTTTTATATAAAAGTTAAACAGTTAAACTTTTTAGCTACTAACTTTTTAAAATAGTTTTAAAGCGTTTAGTATTTTTATTATTTTTTTAAAAATAAGGCTAAAAAGCTTAAGATTTTATATAGCTTTAAACGTTAAAAAAACAAGCAATAAAACTCTTTATTATAATTATAATTTTTTTTATTTTTCTTTAAGTCTTACACAATGTAGAAAATTTTTTTAAAAAATTATTATAGTATAAAGTTGTTGAGATATTAATTATTATAAAGTGTAGGTTTTAGCTGTTTTAGGTGCAAAATTACGGGGTGCTCGTGATTTGTGTCGGGCGACTGTAGCTTGTATACAAAAGCTTTTTGTTTCCCGACATAATGCTTTAACAGCCGCTATCCATATTGCTGCTTAAGGAATCAAAACTGTTTCTTATAATTTTCCAAGGCCATATTCTCTTTGAGTTTGGGAAACATCTTGTGCTGTGCTTGCGCTTCAGAAATCGTAAATACTACAAGGAACCCGTTAGTTGGAATCGCCCTCTCCTTCCACGGCTAACGAGACGTCTTTTGACCACCCTTCGGGACTCAGCGTGAACTGTTGTTGCCCGTGACCTCTAGCCCAGTCCTTTGTCCCACCGTCCCCTCCGCGGAAGTGGGACGGAACGCCATCTCGCAACGGCGTGTACGACGTGAGTAGTCTTCCAACCGACGTCTCCTCGAGCAAGAAACGCATATACGATGGTTTGGCTGAACCGAGGAGCATAAAGCAGGCTGTCGCGAAAAGGATCGCGGCAGCGAGGACTGACGTCAAGAATGCCGGTATGCCGTATAGATAGTGATATTTCACCCGACGCGTATAGGTAGTGACTGTAGGCATATTTGACGATGTTCCAGATTGGCTGTCGCGTTTCGTTGGGTTTACGTTCCCCGGCTGAAGACCTTTAGTCCCGAGCACCAAATTCGTAGCGATGTCCGTCCAGATCAAGTTCAGGATTTTGCCCGCATCGCTCGCATTCCGCGAAAGCTCTTGCCATATTCGATACATGGCAAGATTAGAAGCGCCGGAGTAATCAACCCTATTCAAGCTGTAGCTTCCAATAGAGAAGGAGTCAGCAAGGGCTAGCAATGGAAAATCAGTGCCGGGCATGTTTTGGAAACCGATGGTGCCAGATCCATCAGCGTATCCAGGCAGGTAGAGTGACTCTCTTCTGAGCGTATCGAGTTTGAGGCGTGAAGCGCTCTCGGGGGCCACGAGACCCCATAGGGGCCGCGCATCCCTGAGAGGGATGTCGCTGTTCTCGATACCCCACAGGGGCTTGGATGCGTTATTTGGGTAGGATTTAGGAGCGATGCTAGTTATTATCAACCCAGAGAGATCGTCGGAGCCATTGAAGCGGAAGGAGACGGTCTTAATGGAAGCTTTGACGCTCGAGATGCATGAGTACATAGGAAGTGTCCAAGATGAGCCGGGATCGAAGAGGGGGGAAGCACTCCCATCGCGCCTGCGAGGGGCGCCATAGAGCGTGCCACAGAGAGCCATCGTGCTCGTTATGTTCGCAAGATCCGCTCCACCGGATCCCTTGCAAAGAACGTCTGCTTTTTCATAAGAGTAGTCCTGAAATAAGGTGTCGGAAACTTACCAATATCAGGCAAGCCAGTGGTGGCATCGACCTTGAAGGGATTCGAATAAAGAGCTGGTTCAGCCTGCGGGTAGGAAGAATTGTCCATCGCAGAAGAATTACTAGATGTGTAGTTGAGTCTTGGTTTGTCCAGGCCGTCTAAGTAATTCCCAAAATTGTTCACCGTTTGTAAAGCGCCGGCTTTTGGAGAGAACGTAGACGCCGCAGTTGTGCCATCTTTCCAGTGCAAACTGAATTCCTTTCCAATATGGGAATTTAGGTATGCGAAAGCTGAAGTGTTCATTGTTTCGTTCCGAGTGTTTGTGACGTTCATGAAGACCATCGTCCAAACGTTATTCAACAATGCAGCCTTGTAAGCGCGCAACCAAAGATCAGGATGAGCCTGGCCACTATCTCTGTCCCAGCGCGGGTACGTGTGATTGATATTCACGAAGCCGCCGCGATCGGTCAAAACTAGGCCCTCTATGTCGTCGGCGAAACCATCTTCGGGAACGCTGAAGTCCAGGGTTAGGTTGGTGTCGACACAGGCTGTCTCCGGTTCTATAAACAGAAGATCCTCCGTCCAGACGCTGCCGTATGGTTGCCAGACCGGGGCACTGTGGTTCCTGAACCCGATGCCGCCATTCTTCATGTCAACCACAAGGCCTTCAACTGCCTGAAATCTACTGCTCAGGAGGAGGCTTACGAGGGGACGATACGCGCCAACATCGTAATATGATCCGTTATCCACCGCAATCGCGTTATCCCGTTCAGGCTGTCTTACCTTGGACAAAGACCGATATTTAATGTCAAAAATGCTCGAGACCGATGGACCAAGGGCCGACGCTCCACTTTGAAAGATATCGACAACGTTGGGTGCAACGTGTGAGTCGTAACCGTCCCCTTTGATATAAATACCAGTCGCATTCTTTTTTGTCGTAAGGTTGGTCGCGGAGTTGGGGCAGACGACGGGGTACCAGTCGCCGCATATCCTGCTCCATGTTGTGTTGGTCTGCGGTGGAGTCCCGAGTCCAACCGGCGAAGGATCTTTGATGTAATGAAAAGTCTACAAGTGCTGTCAGCGACGATTCCGTTATTTTTCTGTCTTTAATGGTGGAGACTGCTTTGACGTAGAAACAGATCAAGGGCTTCAGATAGCCTCAAGTGTACGCACCTGGGGCCCGCGGTCATGGCTTGGAACAATGCTCTCGTGCAAGCCCAGTGGCGTAACTATTGCGGCAACCCCCAACAGCGCCGCACTGAAAGTGCGCAGGAATGAGATGGACGAGACAGGCCGAGCCACTGAGAATGTCTTGGCTGAATTGGTCTGTAGAAGTTGAGGCCAGAGAGATGATTGGATGAACCGACCGATAGCAGACCTTGAGATCTTAGTATATCGTATTGTTCGTCACGGAGCTGGGTCGAGTTACCAAGAGACTGCTGTTGCTGTAATGTTAGCCGACTTCAGTCGTAGTAGACCTAACATAGTCATCGGTAGGGCGATGGGGATTGCAAATTGAACTTTAACGTTGGTCAGCGTACTTTCAACCCTCTGACCGAAGGCGCCAGGACATTGACGTACTGACGAATATTGCGGCTGCAATGATGCTAGACACCTGCCCAACCGATAGATCCATCTTGTGTGCTAAATGCGGGAACTCTGGAGAAATATGGGGTGGAAAAAATCCGACCCCGTGGAGTTGGGCCCTAATGCCCTTGAAATACGGGACTGCACATGAACCCGGGTATAACCCGTGCCGGAACCCACTACATGGTGATGTACTGCTTAGGGTCACACGTCCTTCAGCCTCGCCCAATTAAGCAATTACAGTACCTACGCCTACTATTTATTGTAAATAATGAGTACGACTGTCGTATTCGACCACTGGTCCCCATCGGGGCTCCGGCGTGGCAGTAAACAGCATCGTAGGCCAACCTGCAGCTGCTTGTTACAACCCTCTTAATGCCTGCTAACAGGTTGTATCGAGCTAAATAACTCCCCGCGGTGTGGTCGCTCGTGGAGTTGAGACACCTTACTGAGAATGCGATTGGGTCCAGACATCGGAGCTTGCTTCTTCTGTTCGGGGTCAACAACATTGCATAGTTGCATCATATTCAGCTAGGCAAAATCCGGTGACCGAGGAGCAACTCTCACACCTTAATGCTTTCACGTACTGCATTGCAATGCAGAGAAACTATAGACCGCAAGTAATAATACACCAAGTCCGGAGTATATTCTTCGTATCCCTACTCTGTCGAGTCATACCCCTATAATTACTGCGCCTCGCGTGATAGGGGTAGACCTCTTTGCTTTGAAGCGATTTAAACATGCAATTATGTTATAAATCAAAATTTCAGCTACCATTGCCAAGAGAAGACCCCTCCCCCCCTTTTTTTTGAAAGTGGCATACATTGTCCTGATACTTGCAGCATCTAATTCTTTTCTAATCATTCGGCCCAGCCAAAGGGGTAACCTTTTCACCGGCGGGCTATGCAACCTACCCATGGGCTTACTGTTATTCTCACCAGCCATGTAGTCGCAAGTACTCAGCACTATAATGTTTAGAAGTCCGTAAAATATGCCGTATGTTAACTTTTCATTCAGGGGTGATGCTTCATCGTGATACCAGGAGGACAAGCCTTCCAGCCCCGTGATCATTACCAACCAAATTGGCACGGGGCCATCCTGTCTCCGCGACGCGTCGGGAACACGTGCGGGGCTTAATCAGCCGGAAAGCCGTGTTACAGTATAGGTTATAAGTTCATTAGCATTATATTAAATAGTTAAGAAACTAACTAGCTAGTCAGGTATATAAAGATTACCTGCACATTATATTGCAATTACAAATAATCACGAGCATGATATATGATAACACTTAGTAGAAGAGATAATAGAAAGCATATTGTATAGTGTATCTATTGTAGTGAATTAATAATAAACCTTGACCTCGTCAAAAGATCATAACATCTAACACAGATCTCACAGCCCACATAGCAATCAGGACGGGCGCTTAATCATCCAAACTTAATGGGCCGCCTTGTAATAACGGACATATAGCTCAGGCTTCCACCACAGGACGTGTACCTTACTGTCATTAATCCAATCGATGTCCTTGTTGACGAGTTCCATATCGTACAACCAAACCAACTTCGCCAGGACCAGGTTCAATTCCATCCACGCAAAACTAACAGGAAAGAATCCGTTAATCAAAGTCCAAGCAAGACAGGTAAAGATACAAGGTGGGTTCTGCTTTAATAATTACTCACTTTCGTCCCAGGCAGTCGCGAGGACCAAGCAAGAAGGGCCTGCTAGCTTCCTTCACATCCGTTGAATTGGGATCGAGCCAGCGCTCCGGCTTAAAGCTCCACGGATCGGAGAAGTATTTCTCGTCGTGCGTGATGGTCCAGGGACTGACGTTTATTTCGGTCTGCAGGGAGGATTTCATCAGTCAGTGTCTATGCAGGCCACACAGAACGGTTTTATGTGAAAAGAACTACTACTTACACCCGCCGGAATGTAATATCCATGCAACTCAAAGCCAGGAGAAACTCGCGGCGCACCTCCAGACGCCGGCGGGAATAGTCTGAGACCCTCGTTCAGAACGGCCTGCAGGTACGGTAGCTGCTGTGCTGCAGTCGCGTTGATATCTTCGAATGACTTGAACGCTGTGCGGACTTCCTTGGTGAGGCGCTCAAGTGTGTGGGGGTTCTGGGTCAGGAAGCAGGTTAGGCCGGACAAGGTCGTTGCTACCGTTTCACCGCCCGCGATACTACGTCTTCAATTAACTCCAGGTTTCTGGGAAACGTGTAGATATTGTTGCACAAAGAGAAACAGGAATTACTTACGCCAGAGTGGACACGTGAGCTGTCATCTCCTCTTTGCCTACTTTTCCGGCTCGCACTTTGTCGACGAGCAAGCTTACGAAATCATTTCGTGATCCTTTCATAGCCAGCCGCCTAGCAAATTCAATAGTATTAGAACAGTCCGATAATTTGGCAGGAATGAAGGGGCAGGAAAGACTTACTTCTCCACCTGTTGACGGCTGAAGTTCGAGTTCTGATTCCGTGTCAGTAGCGATGCTGGTATCAAGTAGCCAGAAATCTTAGCAAGCCAGCCAATACGTCGAAGATTATCAATCAACGTGATGAAATACAGATGCTCTAGCACAATCGCCGCCCAGAAGTGCAGGTTTCCTACCAACAGTGCGCATTAGTATTGTCATGTCCCAAACCCATCTGACAGCACTTTTCTCAATAAAAAACTACACTTACCAGTATCCAAGCTATGAAAGCTCTCCCCAAACGCCATCTCACCAAGGATATCGAAAGAGTTCATCTCGAACCATCTGCTCATATTAACGCCCTTCGTTCCGGGCCCGGCTTTTTCGCCGATGATGCGGACGAACTTGTCGATGACGCCCGAGATGATGGCTTCCTGCTCCAGGAGGCCGCGCTGCGAGAAGGCCGGGTTCAGCATCTTGCGCATGGCGCTGTGCTTCTTGGCGTCGCGCTCGCTGCCCACGCACTTGCTGCTGAAACCCGCGGCGAACACCTCGTAGAAGGGGCCCTTGGGAGGGATCTCCTTCCCCGGCGCCGGGTGGCCGTAGATGGCCTTCCAGGACTCGACGCTCGCGAAGGAGAGCTCGTTCGGAGCGACGCGGATGATTGGGCCTGTTGTCCACGGTTATTGCAATGTTCCTTTGCTTTTTGAAAGATTGCCTATAGCTTTGTCGTAGATCTTGTTTGAACTTACCATATTTTCGATGCGCTTCCGTCACGGCCTGGTGGAATCGCCCTCTGCTGGTATGTGCGAAACGGTACAACTATCACAACTGGTCAACATCGAGTTCGAGGTCAATGTAGTATTACCTAGCGAGTAAGAGTCGAGCTTACCAACGAAGCCCGACCGAAAAATGGACCCGGGAACTTAGCTAGAGGGTGAAACCAGAGGTTGTAAGTCCACACAGCAACGAACCGAGCCACAATCTTTTGTCAGGTTAAAGAATCACCAGTTAGCGATAGCCTCTCAGCTGTTTATCTACTGGGATGTGTGTCAGTGAAAGTTACATACGACACTCAGGATGATAGTAGCAGTAAGTTTCCAGTCTACCTCGTCAAACGAGGGCCGCTCATTAATCAGCGACGACACATTTGTAGATATCTGTGAGAATATCGACTTATGCGTAAAGGACTCCATATCGGGGCTCGCCATTGGAGAGATGATAGGGGGTAGGGGTAAAAGCTACCAACACTCGGTGCTTTAGTAAAACTGCCGTGGCATGTATGCATGGGGACCGAAGACTCAAGGGGTCGTATAATAACCCTTGATATATCAAGGCCTCTGTGGCTGCCGGCAGTTCAACTGCCTAGTCGGGGCTGCTAATAGGAGCCGAAATGGTTACAGTCAGGGAATTGCCTTGTTCGTGAGAACCTAAACTCCCACAATAATTACGGCATAGCTAATATGTATGCATGTCACCGAAGCGGCTGAAGAGGAGACTACCGGAATGGGGATAGAGGATCGTCCTCCTATACAGATACGGACTTCGACGTTGAGTCTTAGTCATCGTAATCCTAATTCGTAAGTTTTATAAAACCTAGACTATGTAGAGTTAAGCTGGGAAAATCAATGGGGAGCTAGTGGTGACGGGAGCAGATCATAGAATTGCTCAATGTTTCATAGGTTTTGACACTCTAAAATCCCACCTCCTTCTCTCCTATTCGATACGGTGTACGATGTAGACATTGTATTCGGCCAGTGATAAAGGTTGTAAGACGGGGGGGTTATGGAGAAGAAATAGCAATGACTCGGTGTGATTTAGTTCATCGTGTTTTTATTTCAATTCAAATCCGTTTCTCACCAACTGTATGTAGAAATCAGTGAATGCGACTTCAGTCTAAGGGGCTATTCTATTATCCAATCCTTCTCTAGAAATCGGGCCAACTACAACAGCCAACTGACCAAGAATCTTGTTAAATGCTCATCCGTTCTGCATAAACCTAGTTCGAGTAGTTGTCCACTAAGAACTGACCGGCCTTGTTCGCATCGTCGATCTCAACGGAGACGCTGAGAGGCTTGACTCTCTCAAGCTCCTTATCGACACTGGCGACTTCAGCCTTGATGACCTGCCACGCGCCCTCGGTCAGGGGCAATCTGATAGGAAGCGACTTTGTCTTGGCAAGTGCAACAACCTGATACATGGCCTTAGCAACCCTCTCTACGGGGGTCCAGGTCTGCTGCATATTCGGGTCCTTGATGTAGCCCTCCAGGATTCTCGTCGGGGTATCAGCCGCCGCGTAAGCCGGGTGCGGCTCGAACCAATCCATGCTTCCCGAAGCAAAGTTAGTCCTGGTGCCGCCGGGCTCGATGATGCAGAAGTGGATGTTCCACTCCGGGCGAACTTCCTTGCTAAGACCCTCGGTGAAGCCCTCGACGCCGAACTTGGCAGCGTGATAGAAGGCAGTGCCGGGGAATCCGGCGAATCCGCCCAGGGAGGTGACGTTGAGAACCACGCCGCCCTGCTGTCCGGTCTTTGGGTTCTCGTCGCGGAAGACACGGACGGCTTGCAAGCTTAGCTGCGTCACGCCCCAGAGGTTCGTGTCGAGCTGTCTCCGAGCCTTGGCTTTACCCTCGGGCGTCAGGGCGGACTCGTTGTCGCCCATCAGACCGTAACCTGCATTGTTGACGAACACGTCGATGCGGCCGAACTTGGCCAGCGCCGAGTCGATGGCCGCAACGATGGCGTCGTCGGACGTCACGTCCAGGTCAATGAGGTGGACTCTGTCTGACGACCCAGCCTCGGGAATGAGCCCCGTGAGCTTGGACGAGTTTCGTGCTGTGGCTACGAGTCTGTGTGTGGGATGAGCAGCGATTTGCTGCGCAAGGGCCAAGCCTATGCCTGACGAGGAGCCGGTGACTTTGAGGAGTTCAGGTCAGTTCTTACGAAGTTGCGCGAGAGAGAGGCCGTGGGAGAGGGATTCTTACTGAACCAGACAGCATCTGCCGGTAGGTTGTAAAGATGTTCTGTGGCCATGGTTGATCAAAGGTCGATGTCAATGCCTGTACAATGCCTGTATCTAGCCCTCAAATTGCTTAAATTCTGATCCCTGCGAGAGTATCTGACGTAGATAGGTGGTCAGATTTATCGTGGCCTAGCGTTTCGGTTTGGGCCTCCAGGTTATACGGCTTGTTATTCTCGTCCATTAATAAGCTAGTCTCTCTGAGCATTTTACTGCAAGGGCGGCCACCGTGCTGCCTGGCATCATCAACCCTAACATGCATCTAGGTGGGTATCCAACTAGCGGCATACGCGTGTTGAATCATGCCTGAACCGGGGGGAGATTGCCTTTTCTAGCCCCGGGCCTACCCATGGAAAACGAGGAAGGACCCGGCCCACTCCCACAACTGCGTACATACCCCCTCGGGAAGACGCTAATAGGGTCTGCACGTTTAGTTATGTCCAAGTAGAGAAAGGGAAGCAGTGTGGAAATTCAAAGAATCCTTGGCCTCTCTGTTGGTTAATGGCCCCGCGAATATGCATAACTACGGAAGGCGCAGAAACTTATCACGCCGTCTTCATCCTAAAGCAGTCCCGATGGGGCGCCCAGCCGGAGCTGAGGGATTCCCACCCCATGCCACCTAGCCTATGTGGGTAGGTAAGTCTTTTACATACTTATGTGAATGCTTTCCTACTTAATAGTGACTAATTAGTTTGGCCAAGCCGCGATTCTGCATTAGGTTTTGCGAACCAACTGCCTACAGTACTTAATTACATCTTTCCGCGGAAGCCCACTTTTGTAGATTCGTCTTCAAGACACCGCCCTGTACCTAGCGAAGGGGGGTTTGCAAGGTCGATTCCCCTAGTGGTGCGAAAAGGTACCTACGGCCAGCCTGTACACCATGAGCCCTGTGCTAGGTATCAAGCGCGCAGAATACGGGACAGTTATTACTTCTTCGAGCTTGCAGTGCATAGGTGCATGCATACATACATCATACATATCTACATAGAAGGTTCGAGATCCCGGATAAGAGATTTCTCCTACATAGGCACGGACGTGTCAGATCTCTCTGCCTATGTAGACTAATTAGGGTCTGTCTCCTGAGGCAGGAAGTTTACTTGTACCTCTGGATGGAGTAATTGCCTAGGCAGCGCCGTTGGTTTCCATGGACCTGTATGTACGTGCGGCTTTAACATCTGCGGAGTTAGTGACCGGTATTAGCGGTTTCAAGATCTTGTCACCGGTGAGATTAGGAACAGCGTGTTAATAGCCTCATCATCGCACATACAGCATCATGAGGGCGGCGAGGCTTCGGAGAATGAGAATATAGATAGATCTGCTTCTCCTGTATATACACTCATTACATAGTAGATATTCTAAGTCTCCTCTTAACCCAGCTAGCAGCGTGTGGAGTGATCCTAGTATACTATAATTGAGGTAAACTCTCCGGCGAGACCGTTTGACTTCCTGTAATTCTGCTCAGATCCTCTCTAATGTTCCTGAGTTCTGCCTCAAGATTTTGTAAACCGTACATCTGAATCTTCGCGCTCAGCCTGCAGATATATGTATCGAGTGCCCGCGTCCTAATCTGCAGCAGTATCTTCGTAATCATAAGTAGATCGGGTGCATCTTTAACTTCAAAGGAGCCGATCCTAAGCCTTCGGGTATCTTGACCTTGTCGGCTGTTATTATTGTTGCTGTTATCGCTTTTACTGCTACCACTGCCACTGGGAGTTGCTTCAGAGATTTGCGGCCGCCGATGTGATACATACTTGGAGCAGAAATTAAGATGTGAGAACCCAGCTCCAGTCGCAATGACTGATCCTTCGGTGGGAAAATTGGCAGCCAGGCTGAGTAGAAGCTTGGCCAGCTGCTCCACGACGAGCAGCAGGAGTATGGCTAAGTCTTGTGAGCGAATGCATGCCATATGACAGTTCTTGACCATCTCCAGTTGGACTATGGATTCCTCGAATAAGGCAAGGAAATCGCCGATCTTGGAGCAGTCGATGGCAAGACCGTCGGTATTAATCCCGAGCCTGGCACTTGGGCCTCCACCCAAGGCCCAGCCTCGGAGAATAGATAGCAATGAGGTTGTGGACGGATGACAATGGCAGACAGATTGTGATGAGCCAGGAGGAGCCAGTACTGGCGCGGGTGTCTGTGCCTCATCTGCAAGAATCGGAAATAGCTTAAAGTCCGTGAGGTCTTGGCCAGTTATCCCCATGGATTCATTCGCCTCGCTCGTTTCGCCTGTGCCGTTCTGCTGATGTAACGGTTCCGACGGTTCTGACTGGCCCAGCGGCTGTATAGACTGGGGGTCCCAACATGTTTGTGGGGATATCGTCGAGGACATGTTATCTTTTGGTCCTGTACCGAGCGTGGGAGTCTGTTCCGGGCTGTGTAATTGCAACCACATGTCAAAGTCCAGTCCTAGCTGAAACTCGTCAGGCACCAGCTGAACTTCGTCCCAGCTCGTCGGGTCTATTCGTGGAGAGCTCGTTGTACTCGAAGGATAGCTATCCGAGCTCGTCGAAGGCCGCAACGAGCCTGGTTTGGGTGGTGTTATAGCCGCCGAGCTGCTACTGCTGCTCGTGCTGCTGCCGCGGGCTTGGCTGTTGTTATTATTATTATTAATATTGCTACCGTTCCGTCTGTTTGGATTGTTTGTGTAGTGGCAGGGCATCCTGAGGCGTTTGCATCGGTCGCAGTCTGTGGCATCCAGCTTGCCGCTGCATTTTACCCTTGAGATTCGGCATCCTTTGCAGGCCGAGCCTCGCCCATATTTCCCACTCTCGGCTCGGAATTCGGCTAGTGCTGCCTTTTCTCCTTTGTTGAACGCAAGGATGCCGTACATAATAACGTGGGAGGACGTTGACAGTGAGTTCCTACGAGGTTGGAAAGAGGTCGTATCTGAATGAGAAACAGCAATCAATTCTAGCCTTTTGATACCCCCAACTGGTATGTGTGGGATGAAGGAAAGGTTATATGCAACTAGGTGAGTAAGTATGTTCACCTTGCATGTGTCGAGTTGATAAACGACCGAACTTATCTTGTGTTTCGTGACAGCGGTGTGTTTCTAGCATGTACTATGTTCTGCTGCTAAGCCCTAAGGAAGCTTCTATGCGTAGGTCAGACCTACATAACCCCCCCCCCCCCCCCCCCCCCTCTGTCTCACC